>SAMEA104404106__coassemble_1402_pt1 | contig 18261 bp, 19 predicted proteins | sample SAMEA104404106__metabat2_low_PE_047 | metagenome-assembled genome bin SAMEA104404106 (sample SAMEA104404106) | Balaenoptera acutorostrata | reverse complement strand
TCGCCACCCCTCCCGTAGGGCGAAGCTTTGCGCCTTTTGAAAAAGGCTTGGCGAATAAGTGCCCTCAAGTCAGCACCTCTTCTTACATCCTCTTCCGCTTCGCTCCCTTTCTCCTTCTTGAAAGAAGGAGAAAGGGGAATTTTTATCGCAAATTCCCCTTAAACCCTAAATGCTCTTAAAGCAATAGAGATTTCGCTTTCTGCGGAAAGCGAGCGGGGCTCTGCCCCTGCACCCTGCAATTTTTAGAAAAATTGAGTAAATTTTTATGTTTCGCCCATTTGTGGGTGTACAGATATTTGAAAAAGTGAAAACTTTCAACATGTAAGAAGCTATGATGTTGAAAGTTCTCTTAAATTTTCGTTCCTATGGAAAATATAGCTTTTATATGTTAGAATAAAAGTTACTTTGATTTTAGGAGAACTTAAATTGTTTAAAGATATTGATAAAAGATTAGCTCTCATTTCTTCCATGGTAAGGCAGGGAAGCCTTTTAGCCGACGTAGGCTGCGACCACGGTATTTTAATAACCCATCTTTTAGAGGAAAATATAATAAAGGGCGGCGTAGCTCTGGACATAAATGAAATGCCCCTTCAGAAGGCAAGGCTTCGCATAAAGTCTTTAGGTATGGAAGATAAGATTTCCTGCCGATTAGGCGACGGGCTTAAGCTTGTTGGTGAAAACGAAGCCGACGACATTGTCATCGCCGGCATGGGCGGAGAGCTTATTTTCAAGATAATTTCCGAATGTGAGTGGAAATATAACAAGGATAAGAGGTTTATTGTGAACCCCATGACAAAAGCTCCTTTTTTAAGAATTGCTATGGCGAAGGAAGGCTATGAGCTTCTTGAGGAAAGGGCCGCAGAAGTAAACGGCAAGCATTATTCCATTATGAAATACGGCTTCACCGGCGAGAAAAAAGAATACACCGAGCTTGACACCTTCCCCTACACGGGCATACTTCCTCAGTATCTTGACGAAGATGCAAGGGAATATATAGAAGGTCAGGCAACTATGATAAAGAAGAAGGCAGAGGGACTTTCCCACGCAGACCAAGAGGAAAGTGCAAGGTATATGAGCCTTTATGAAAAGCTTACGGAGGTGCTTAAATAAATGTCTATCGACGGCATGACTCTTTCTCTCTTAAAGAGGGAGATAGGGGAAAAGATTTTAGATTCCAGAGTTGAAAAGGTGGCAGAGCCCTCCAAGGACGAAATTCTGATCTCCATGAGAGGAACCAAGGGAAACTACAAGCTTCTTTTTTCCTCCAACGCAGGAACCGCAAGAGTTCACATAACAGGAGCGACGGTTGAAAACCCCGCAGCTCCTCCCATGTTCTGTATGCTTATGAGAAAGCTTCTGGGCAGCGCAAGACTTGTAAACATCCGCCAGAGGGGCTTTGAGAGAATTTTATTCTTCGATTTCAAGGGCACAGACGAACTGGGCGACGAAGTTGTTTACACCCTTATTGCGGAGGTCATGGGCAGACACAGCAATGTTATCCTGACCAAGGAGGACGGAAAGATAATCGACGCCCTCAAGCGTGTGGGCATGGATAAATCCTCTGTCCGTCAGATACTCCCCGGTCTGGAGTACGTTCTTCCCCCTCAGCAGGATAAGATACCCCTTTGCGGCAACGCAGGAGAAATAGTTGAAAAGATAAAGAACTACGAGAGGGATATCCCCCTCAATAAGGCCCTCTGTGAGGTCATGGAAGGCATAGCTCCCGTTTTGGGAAGAGAGGTAGCTTATAGGGCTCTAAAGGGCTGTGACGGCATCATATCCTCCCTTACACAGGATGATCTTGACAACCTTCGCAGGGAGCTTGAAGATCTGGACAGACGCATGAATGACATGGACATCTGCCCCACAGTTTTCTTCGACCACGAGTATAACCCCAAGGACTTCTCCTTCTTGGAGCTTAACCAGTATGAAGGTGCGGTAAAGGAGCAGAGCTTCGGAAGTCTTAACGAGCTTTGCGACTTCTTCTACTCTCAGAAGGCCCTCGCCGAGAGAATGAAGCAGAAGATGGCCGACTTTGCAAAGAATGTCACCAACAAGATAGAGAGGATCGAAAAGAAGATAAACTTACAGAAAAACGAGCTTCTGGAGACAGAAAAGCGAGAGGAATTTAAGGTGAAGGGCGATCTTCTCTCCTCCTACCTCTACCTTCTCAAGCGTGGCATGACAGAGGTCAAGCTGGAAAACTACTACGACAACAACAAGGAAGTTGTGATAGCTCTTGACCCCTTATTAAACCCCGTGGGCAACGTGCAGAAATATTACAAGGAATACCGCCGTGCCGACACTGCCAACAAGGAGCTTACAAGGCTTATTAAAGAGGGAGAAGAGGAGCTTAAGTATCTTTACTCCGTCTTTGATATGATGGAGCGTTCCACAGGTGAAAAGGAGCTTACCGCCATTCGTCAGGAGCTTGTGTCCATGGGCTATCTCAAGCGTCAGGGCAAGAAAAAGGAGAAGGAAATAACCCTTCCCCCTATAAAGTATCTTTCCTCCGACGGATTTATAATTTATTCCGGAAGAAACAACGTGGGAAATGACCGTCTTACTTTTAAGATCGGCTCAAAGCTGGATACATGGTTCCATGTGCAGAAGATACCCGGTTCCCACACCGTTATAATTTCCGGCGGCCGTGAGATACCCGAGCAGACTATATTTGAGGCAGCAACCATAGCCGCCTGCAACTCCTCCGGAAAGGAAAGCGGAAAGGTCTCCGTTGACTACACCATCATCAAGAATGTTAAGAAGCCCTCGGGAGCAAAGCCCGGCATGGTCATCTACGATAACTACAAGACCATGGTGGTTTCCCCCGACAAGGCACTTGCAGAGAAGCTTCTGGAAAAGTAGATATAAAAATATCCCCCTTGAGGAAAATATCCTTGAGGGGGATTTGTTTTTTTTACTTTAGGGGGTGGGAACTGTGCCGTTATCTGCAAACATCACATTCAGCACAGAGAACCTGTCACGGAGAAGGTTTGTCAGCGTGACCTTTGAATTAAATTCAAGTCCGCAGTCCTCTTTTAACAGGGGAAGTGAAAGCACGGCTGTGGTTCCCTCGTAGTCCTTGGAGGAAACAGAGACATTTCCGCCCCACTTTACGGCTATGAGACGGGCCAGTGTAAGTCCCAGACCTACTCCGGAAAGGGGAGATGCCTCACGGTCAAAGGAATAATAGGGCTCAAATATATGCCCCATCACATCTTCGGGGATGCCTATGCCTTTATCTGTTACGGAAATAAGTGCGTGTGTCTTTGTCTTGGAAAGGCGCACTGTCACAGGCTCCTTTGAGTGGGAAAACTTGCAGGCATTGTCTATCAAAGCTATGATGGCTTCTGTCAGGGAAGCTTCGTTTGCCTTTACAGGGACTGTCTTGTCCTTTATGTCTATCTTGAGCTCAACTCCGCAGTCATTGACTATCACCCTTGCAGCTTCTGCAACCGTTTTGAGAAGGGAGGCAAGCTCCACAGCTTCGCCCTTATCATCTTTCGGGGAAAGCTCACGGCAGTAGGAGGAGATGAGGTTATTTCCTCTCAATATCTTATAGCAGTTTAAATTTAATTTTTTTGAAAGCTCTATGAGCCTTTCGTCCTCGTTTTCTTCACCTATGGCATAGATGGAGGAAACCGACATGAGCATTTCGGAAATAGAGCTTCGGAAGATATGGGGTACAGGCAGTAAAAGCGACGCCATCATTTTGTCATTGAAGCCTTTTTCCTCTTTTTTGTGAAGGAGAAGCCCCACATATTCGCTGAAGGGCAGAACGGTCAGATAAACATTAAGACCTATGAGGAATATTTCTTCTGTATTTTTACATGAAAGTATGGCGTCCACAGTTTCTTTGGGGATGACAAGGCTGAGAGCACTGTTTATTTTTAACGACGGAAAATTTTCCGAGAGCGCTTTGTTGGCACTTAAAATATAGCCTTCTTTGTCCGCAACAAGAAACGGAAGGGGCAGATCGGCATAGAGAGACATGAAAAAATCCTTATTGTTTTCCATCTTTTCGGCTCCTTTCTTACATTGTGATTTTAGCATAATCTGTCTTTTTGTTCAACAGAGTAAAAAAAACAGGGGAAAACAGGCGTAAAAATATACAGTAATTTTTGACTTTATGTATTGTTATTTATTTTAAATAGTGTAATATAAGATTAAGCACTTATGAAATTTTAGGAGGACGATAACAATGGCTATCAAAATTGGTATTAACGGATACGGAAGAATAGGCAGACTTATTGTAAGACTTGCTTCTCAGGACCCCTCTTATGAAATAGTAGGCATCAATGCTCCCGATAAGACAATGGAATATTTAGCTTACATGACCAACTACGATACTGTTCACGGCAGATTCGCAGGTCATGCAGAAGGCAAGGACGGAAAGTTCTACTTAAACGGCAAGGAAGTTCCTATCTACAACTTCAGAGACCCCAAGGAAATTCCCTGGAAGGACTGCGGTGCAGAGTATGTCATCGAATGCACAGGCAAGTTTAAGGAAATTGAAGGTGCTTCCCAGCATTTCTGCGGCGGAGCAGAGAAGGTAATCGTTTCCGCTCCCTCTAAGGACGCTCCCATGTTCGTAGTAGGCGTTAACGAGGACAGCTACACCAAGGACATGAAGGTAGTTTCCAACGCTTCCTGCACAACAAACTGCCTCGCTCCTGTTGCAAAGGTATTACACGACAACTTCGGAATCAAGGACGGCCTTATGACAACCGTTCATTCCATCACAGCTACACAGAAAACCGTTGACTCCACATCCAAGAAGGACTGGAGAGGCGGCAGAGCAGCTTCCGGCAATATTATTCCCTCTTCCACAGGCGCTGCAAAGGCAGTAGGCAAGGTTATTCCTTCCTTAAACGGCAAGCTTACAGGTATGAGCTTAAGAGTTCCTACTCTTGACGTATCCTGCGTTGACTTAACAGTTAACCTCGAAAAGCCCACAACCTACGAAGAGATCTGCAAGGCTATGAAGTTAGCTTCCGAGACAAACATGAAGGATGTTTTAGGATATACAGACGAACCTTTGGTTTCCTCTGACTTCTTATCCACAACCTACGGCTCTGTATTTGATGCAGGCGCAGGAATCATGCTCACAGATACTTTCGTAAAGATCGTTGCATGGTATGATAACGAGATGGGATACTCTATGCAGACTCTTAGACTTATCAAGCATATGTACGAGGTAGACCACAAGTAATTACTTTTTTCGAGAAAAAGTAATCAAAAAAGCTTTATTTCGCACAAATAAACTGTAATTAAAACTTGATTTTATTGCCTGCGTTTGAAAAAAGCTTTAATTTAATAAGATGATAAATGCCTGTGTCGAAAGATGCGGGCATTTTTTTGTAGGGAAAGAGGGAAAATAAAAATTTACTCAATTTTTCTAAAAATTGCGGATTCCAAAGGCAGAGCCTTGGTCGCTTTCCGCAGAAAGCGAAAGCTCTATTGGTTTAAGAGCTTTTGAGCAAAATTTATAACCGCCGCCTGTGGCGGATGAAGGGCATAAATTTTGGCGAAGCTGTCCTAAATTTTAAGCCATGCGAACAGCGGCGTAAAAATTTAGCTGACAGCGAGAGTGTTGGGGCGACGAAGGAGCCCCAAGAGGGGGAATTTGCGATAAAAATTCCCCCTTTACTCCTTCTTTTAAGAAGGAGAGGGAGCGAAGCGGAAGAGGATGTAAAAGCTAAGAATAAAAACAATATGGCGAGAAAGCATTTTTAATTTTCTTTTGTATAGAAGATAAAATAAACCACTCTGGTAGAGTAAACCTATCCGTCGGCTATCATCGCCACCTTCCCTTAATATTAAGGGAAGGGATTTAGAAGCGTCAGAGGTTTCTTTCAAAAGGAAAATATTTTTGGGTTACCCCTCATTCGTCAACATTCGTTGACACTTTCCCCTCAGGGGGAAAGCAAGCGCCTTTAAAAAGGCTATGCGAAATATGCTCGAAAGATAAAAATGCGGTAATTGATAGATTTTTCATCCCCTCTCAGTCACCTTCGGTGACAGCTCCCCCGTGGGGGGAGCCTTTGGCACTCGCAAGTCAGGAAAATCAAAATTTGGGCAAGAAAAAAGGCACCGCTGCCGATGCCTTGAAAAATTTCTTTATTAAAATTTACTTTCCTGCGTTCTGCTTCTTCAATTCTTCCAATATAGCTGTGAGGAGTTCTTCCTGTGTGGGCTTCTTTTCTGCGGGGGCTTCTTCCTGCTTCTCTTCCTCTTCCTTCTTGAGCCTTGCCTCCAGCTTGGAATGGAAGTTATTTATCATCTTCACCATGCAGAAGATAACAAATGCAACTATGAGGAAGTTTATGACGGCAGCGATAAAGTTGCCTATGAGTATCTGGGCAGAGCCCACATTGATAACCACATCTGCAAAGGATGCTGTATCTACAAAGATCCCGATAAAGGGCATTACAACGTCCTTTACGAGGGAGTCAACTATTGCCTTGAAAGCTGCGCCTATGATGACGCCGACAGCCATATCAACTACATTTCCACGGGCTGCAAATGCCTTGAATTCTGCTAAAAATCCTTTTGCCTTTTTCATTTACGATTCACCTTTTCTTAAATTTGAGATATATTTATTTTTCTCACAATATGCCATTTTATCATATGCCGCAGCTTTGGTCAATTTACAAAATAAGGGAGCGAAAGCTTTGTATATTTCAAACACACAGAAGCTTCTGCTCACTTGCAAAGCACTTTTCCCTATGATAAAATTATTAGAAATGACATAAGAAAGCGAGGAACTTATTTTGAAATTTGTTTCATGGAATGTCAACGGCTTCAGATCCTGTCTTTCCAAGGGGTTTGAGGACTTTTTTAAAGATATCGACGCAGACTTTTTCTGTATACAGGAGACAAAGATGCAGCCCGATCAGGCCAGCTTTACACCCGAGGGCTATGTGAGCTTCTTTAACTCGGCTGAAAAGAAGGGCTACTCCGGAACTGCCATCTGGGCAAAGAAGGAGCCAATCTCCGTTGCATACGGCATAGACGGCAAGTATAACGACGAGGGCAGACTCATAACATTGGAGTATGACAACTTCTACCTTGTGGATTCCTATTCCCCCAATTCCAGAGAAAAGCTTGTGAGACTGGATTACAGAATGGAATTTGAGGATGACTTAAGAAATTACCTCCTTTCCTTAAACGAAAAGAAGCCTGCAATCCTCACAGGCGATCTAAACGTGGCTCACGAGGAGATCGACCTTAAGAACCCAAAGACAAACCACCTCAATGCAGGATTTTCCGACGAGGAGAGAGCAAAGTTTACCGAACTTTTAAATGCGGGCTTTACAGACTCCTTCCGCTTCTTGAATCCTGAGCTCGCCGGAGCTTATTCATGGTGGTCATACAGATTTAAGGCAAGAGAAAAGAACGCAGGATGGAGAATAGACTATTTCGTAGTTTCCGATAAGATAAAGGACAAGATAAAGGGTGCAAAGATACATTCAGATATTTTCGGCTCCGACCATTGTCCCGTATCTTTGGACATAGACTTATAAATTTTTTAAAAAGGAGAATTTTTATGAAAAGCGTTGTTATTTTCGGAACACACACATGACCCGGCTGCGGACCTGTGAAAGAGGCTCTTTCCGCTAACGGTGTAAAGGTCGAATTTATCGACATTTTTGAAAATCCCATGAAGATGAAGATGTTCTTAAAGATAAGAGATACAGCAGAGGAATTTGCTGACGCAAGAGAAAAGCACTACATCGGCATCCCCTGCATGATCTACGAAAAGCAGATCATCATTCCTCACGGACCCGACGATGCTTTAGAGAAGATCGGCGTGCTTAAATAAAGGAGAAATTACCCCCCTTATGGATATAAAGGAGATAATGGAACAAAAAAGCTTTGCGGTTCTGGGAGACACGGTTTCCGAAGGAAAACCTGCCTTTATGATAAAAGAACGCATGAGAGACAAGGGCTATAAAATTTTCCCTGTGGGAAAGGAGCTTCTATCCATAAACGAGATAGAAGAGGATATCGACATCATAGATGTCTGCATGAATCCTAAAAAGGCTCTTGAGCTTCTTAAGGAAAACCGAAAGGCTTTTAAATGTGTTCTGCTTCAGCCGGGGACAGAGGGCGAAGAGCTTATCTGCTATCTGGACGAAAAGAACATTCCGTACTTAAAGGGATGTCTTTTAAAAGGGCTGAAAGAATATAAATAAAAAATACTTCCCGTGTCTTAAAAAAAGGTGCGGGAAGTTTTATTTTGGCAAATGTTGATTCTTTTTCTCCTTAATGGTATGCTTTAGAAGAAATTGGCGTATATATGCCAAATTTTAATTTTTGGAGGATTTGAAATGAAAAAGTTTATAAGTCTTGCACTTGTGCTCACACTTTGTCTGGGAATACTCACTTCCTGCGGCGGCGGTGTATCCGGAAAGTATGTTTCCGAAGCTGATGAGAAGGACTACTTCAACTTCATGAAGGAAAACAAGGTGGAAGCCTGCAAGCTGGGCGTCATCATGGAGGGCACATATGAGATCGAGGAAAGCACTGTAAACATGACATTTTACATAGAAGCTTTCGGCGCAAAGGTACCTATGGAGGAGAGCCTCACAATAAGAGACGACGGAGCGCTTATTGAAAACATACTGGATGTTGAGACAGTGTATGTGAAGAAGTAAAATTGCATATTGATAAAAGAAAGGGCATCGGAAACGGTGCCTTTTTTGTTTTGGGGAAAAGGGATTGGGGACCCCTCATTCGCCTCGTTCCTCGGCACTTTCCCCCCAGGGGGAAAGCGATGTGGCGTAGAGGGAATTTGTTGGGTTGGGGATTAACTTATAGCAAACTACTTTTCAAATTTGCAAAAAGCTAACTTAGCCTTCCCCCTCGGGGGAATGTGGCGCCTTAAGGCGACGGATGAGGGGGATTCAGAAGAAAGTAGCAATAGAGCGAAAAAGGCTCCCCTTGAGGGGAGCTGGTACCAGTCCGCAGACTGGTATCTGAGAGGTGAATGCAGTAAGCCAAAGGTAATTACATTAGAAAGTGACAAAGTGGCCACCTCTCAGTCGTTCTCCTTCGTCGCCCGACATCCCTCTCGCCGTTAGCCAAATTTTTGCGTTGCTTCGCCAAACTTAAAATTTGGACGGCATCGCCAACAAATACTTCCTTCATCTGTCACTGACAGCGGTCGTATTTGTTGCTCCTCAAGGGGAGCCTAAATGCACTATTGTCAGCACATATTTAAATTTTAGTTTTTGCATCCCCTCTCAGTCACCTTCGGTGACAGCTCCCCCGCAGGGGGAGCCTTTGCGCTCTTTTGAAAGTAAGAGATAAAAAAAGAAGCAACCTTCTTTCGAAGATTGCTTCTTGGTGCCGCTGGGAGGCCTGCAACCGGCACGATGTTGCCAAGCGTAGGATTTTAAATGCCACTCTTGCCGTTAACCAAATTTTTGCGTTGCTTCGCTAAACTTAAAATTTGGACGGCTGCGCCAAAATATTTTCCCTTCATCTGCCACCGGCAGCGGTCAAATATTTTGCTCCTGCTTATTCCCCAAAGGCATCTTTAATTTACACAAAAATAAAAAAAGAAGAGACACTGTAAACAGTATCTCTTCTTGGTGCCGCTGGCCGGACTTGAACCGGCACGATGTTGCCACCGAGGGATTTTAAATCCCTTGCGTCTGCCTATTCCGCCACAGCGGCATCGCTACCTTGCATATATTACAATACTTGGGGCGATTTGTCAACACCTAATTGAAATTTTTTTGAAATTATTATATAATCTTAAAAAATGAAAGGGGGAGAGGAATGAAAAAAGCGATAATATGGGCTCTTGTACTTTGCCTTTCTTTGCCTTTACACTCCTTTGCGGAAAGCGAAAAGCCCAAGCCCATAGTTTCACCCGACAGCGCCTACACCTTAGAGGGAAGCAACGCCTGCTTCTGTCCGGAGGAAAGGGGCTCTTTAGTCAGGGCGGTAAAGCCGGGAAGTGCTGTTATCTTCCCCATAGAAAATGCACACAGGGCGGAGGACCTTAAAAACCTCAAGCTTTTTACAGTGAGATGGGAAATGGGCGAGGAATTTACCTCACGCCCTTACATAGAATACCGTATGCTCTACGATGAGACAGGAAACATAGAAAGAGGTTACAGCTACGTGGCGGTTGTACCTGTGCTTTACTTAGCCGGAGAACAGAAGGCGAATGTAAGGGGCTCTGTCACCTTGGGCGCACATTCAACAGGCAACTTCAAAAGGCGTTTTTCCTTTGTAATAAGAGACGACGGCACCAACCCCTACTCCGACAGCTATCTCTGCGACGGAAAGGATTTCCCCCTGAGCTTTGACTCTGCGACCCATCAGGTCACACTGGTATTTGAGGACAGGGCGCAGTTTATGGTGGACGCCTTCAATCAGGGACCTGTGAACGTGGGAGTTTCGTCAGAACCTTATTCCGACATAATGTACGGCTACCCCGGGTATGATCTGGAGTATTTAAGATTTACATATAACCCGGTTTTCGACAGGGAAGGTGAGCTTATGTTCCTTTACCCAAAGGGCAGGTACATATACGAGATAACCCCTTCGGGACTAAAGCTCCTTTCGCTTCCTTACGACGAAAACAATTCAGCTTATGTACTTAAAACGAGGCGTCTGGGAGACTATGTGATATCTCGGAAAAAGCTCCCCGAAAAGCCCTCTTTACCCAATATTTACAACCCTCCCACAGGGGCGTTTTTGTAGGAAATATTTACATCTACAATTTACAAATAACGCTTGAATAGGGCAATTTCAAATGATATACTGAAGCTATTAAAGAGAAGGAAGGAGATAAAAATGAAAAAAGTTATTTCAGCATTTTTAGCTATGACAATGGTTCTCTCAATGGGCGTTATGAGCTTTGCAGCAGGCAGTAAGGGAGACATTTACGAGTATGACGAGGACGGGGAGTTAGTTCCTTACAGCGGTGACCTGACACCCGGAAAAACATATTACATCTATGTGGGAGCTTACGGCAAGGACGAACCCAAGCCCTCCAAGCTTGACATCGAATCCGAGGGATATGACTTTAACAACGACAAGAAGGTAAAGCTTCTCTCCTCCGACCATCTTTCCGTTTCTGTAAAGAAGGACGATGACGGCGACCACGGATATTTCGCAACAATGAAGCTCAAGAGCATTTCCGCTTCCAGCTACTACGATTCTGACATCGTTCTCACGATCGCAGACCCCGTTATAAAGTACAAGGACGGCACAGAAGAAGCTATCGGCGGTGAGATCGAGGACGATCATCCCGTAACATATCCCGAAAATGAGGATATCGGCGAAGATCCCGTTTACATCTCCTTAAATGACGAGAAGGATTCCTTCTATGTAGGAGACACAAACGCAACTGTTGAATTTGATTCCACAGGAGTAAAGACAGAAGTTCTCATTTCCTGCGACACATCCTACGATGTAAGATTCGGTGAGAATTACGCAAACGCAAACTTGGATTTCTACTCCTTTAACAACGCAAAGGCAAGAAAGTACATGACCTTCAAGGTTCCCATGGGCTCCTCCAAGTACATCTACGAGAGAGTAGAAGGCGGACTTAAGGACGTTACAAATGTAGTGGGCAAGGATTTCGTTGTTAAGACTCCCGTTTTAGGAAAGTATGTTCTTTCCGACGTTGCTCTTACAACCTCCGCTCCCTCCGTTACACCCTCTGTTCCCGAGACACAGGTTCCCGGAACAAATGTTCCCTCCGGAAACATCCCCTTCAATCCCGGAACAGGCGCAAGAATCTAAAGCTTTTTGATTTAAAAAACCTTAACCGCCCAAGCTTACATTTGGGCGGTTAATTTTAATTATTAAGGATAGTTAATTTTCCTTTTTTATAAAGGAATTGCAGCAGGTGCAGTGGGGAGAGGAAACATTTTCTCCGTCCTTGCCTATATTTATTGAGGAAAGGGTGCAGAAGTTTTTTCCCTCCATGTGGAATTTGCAGTCTTCCACGGAACAGCCTATACATTTATTTTCCATGTTGATTCCTCCTTCTTCTCTTAGGTTTTCCCGAAGGCTTCAAAATATTTTTAAAAATAAAAAAATAAAAATAGTAAATATTATTGTTTTAGTGTATAATGCACTTGAAAGGATGAATTCTGTTGAAAGGTATAAGCAGTCGTTTTAAACGCCTTATGGCTTTGGTGGCTTTTGCTGTCTGTCTTTTTTGGGGACTTCAGCACATAGCCCCTATCTACGGTCTGGTGAGGGCATTTTTATCCTCACTTACTCCGCTCTTTTTAGGCGTGGCGGTGGCATTCGTGGTAAATATGCCCATGAATATACTGGAAGACAAGCTTTTGTCACGGACAAAGATGAAAAAGAGCCTCAAGAGAGCGCTCTCCATCTTCATCTCATATCTGGTGATATTCGCTGTTATCTTCGTTGTGGTATTCATGGTGGTCCCCCAGCTGGGCAGGACAGTTATGAGAATAGCTACACTCCTTCCTCACATGACGGAAGGTCTGAGCGAATTTGTGGACAATATCTCTAAGGCTTACCCCGAAATGCGTGACGCTCTGGAAAGCGTATCTCTTGATCAGCAGGAATTGAATGCTAACCTCATTTCCTATTTCCAAAACATAGGAAAGCAGATAATCAATTCCACCGTGGCCGTTGTTTCTGCCATCGTATCCGGCATTACAAAGGTCGTCCTTGCAATAGTATTTTCCTTCTACATGCTCATGAATAAGGAAAAGCTCCTCTCCGGCGGAAGAAATCTCATTATGGCTGTTTTCAAAGAGGAAACCGCAAAGAACATTCTGGGATTTTTCGGCCTCTGCCAGAGAACAATGCACTCCTTCGTGGCAGGACAGTGCCTTGAAGCTGTTATCTTAGGCTCCATGTTCACTTTTTCTATGGGCGTTTTAAGATTCCCCTATGCACTTTTAGTGGGAGTTCTTATAGCCTTTACAGCCCTTATCCCCATCGTGGGCGCTTTCATCGGCTGCGGTGTGGGCGTTTTCCTCATATTTATGGAGAACCCCGTGAAGGCACTCTGGTTCATTGTGCTCTTCCTGGTGCTCCAGCAGATAGAGGGAAATCTTGTGTATCCCAAGGTGGTGGGCAACTCTGTGGGTCTTCCCTCACTGTGGGTGCTGGCGGCAGTTACCTGCGGAGGCAACCTGATGGGTATATTCGGAATGGTATTCTTTATACCTCTCTTTTCCGTGATATACACCTGTCTGGGGGACTTTATAGATAACCGCCTTGAGAAAAAGGGTATTGCAAATGAAAAGGCAGAATAGTATCATTAAGCCTTATGAGCTGTAATAAAAAAATATATATATAAACTTTGGAGGAAATATGAAACTTTCCGATTTAGAACTGATACTTTCAACTGTGCAGAAGCCTGCGAGATACACAGGCGGTGAGGTTGGCTCGGTTGTAAAGGAATTGAAGCCCGGAATGCTTCGCTACGCATTCTGCTTCCCCGACCTCTACGAGGTGGGAATGAGCCATTTAGGCATGAAGATCCTGTATTATCAGGCAAACAGACGTGACGACGTATGGTGCGAAAGAGTTTTCTGCCCCGATGACGATATGGCAAAGTCCATGGTGGAAAATGATCTGCCCCTCTTCGGCTTGGAGAGCCTTGACCCCATAAAGGATTTTGACCTTGTGGGCTTTACTCTCCAGTATGAAATGAGCTACACCGGCATTTTGCATATGCTGAAATTAGCTCAGATACCCGTTTTGGCAAAGGACAGAGACGACAGCTTCCCCATAGTGGTGGCAGGCGGACCCTGTGCTTCCAACCCCGAGCCCTTGTGCGACTTTATCGACGTTTTCTCTCTGGGAGACGGAGAAGAGAGCGCTGACGATATGTTCGAGATAATAAAGAAGGGCAAGGCAGAGGGACTTTCCAAGAGGGAGATCTTAAAGGAGCTTTCAAGAGTGCAGGGCTTCTATGTGCCTTCACTTTATGATGTAAAGTACAATGAGGACGGAACCATCAGGGAATATACTCCTTTGGAGGGTGCGCCCAAGATAATCACAAAGCGTGCTGTAAGAAACTTAGACGAAACATTTTACCCCGACAAGTTTGTAGTGCCCTATATCGACATCATCCACGACAGAGCAGTTGTTGAAATTTTCAGAGGATGTCCCAGAGGCTGCAGATTCTGTCAGGCAGGCTTTATTTACAGACCTATAAGAGAGAGAAGCTCAAAGAAGGTAGCGGATATCTCCAAGAAGCTTCTTAATTTTACCGGCTATGACGAGCTGGGAGTCTGTTCATTGTCAACTTCTGATTACACCGGCTTAGAGGGAATGCTGGATGAACTCCTTGACTGGACAGAAGAAAGACATACTTCACTTTCACTTCCCTCACTGAGAATAGACAGCTTCACAGGGGACCTTCTGGAAAAGGTGAACCGCATAAGAAAAACAGGTCTTACCTTTGCACCTGAGGCAGGTACACAGAGACTTAGAGACGTCATCAATAAGAACCTCAACGAAGAGGAGATACTCACCACCTGCGAAACTGCTTTCAAGGCAGGCTATACACAGGTAAAGCTCTACTTCATGATGGGACTTCCCACCGAGACAGACGAGGACTTAAAGGGAATAGTTGAACTGAGCCAGAAGATAGTAAACCTTTTCTACGATCTTCCCGAAAGGCCCAAGGGAAAGGGCGTACAGGTAAATATTTCTGTTGCCTGCTTCGTGCCCAAGCCCTTCACACCCTTCCAGTTTGTAGCTCAGGACACACCCGAGGAGTTCAGAAGAAAGCAGAAGCTTATTAAGGACGAGATAAAGTCCAAGAAGATATCCTTCAGCTATCACGATTCCACAACAGCTGTAATAGAGGCAGTTTTGGCCCGTGGCGACAGACGTGTGGGCAAGGCTATCTTAAACGCCTTCAATAAGGGCGCACATTTGGATTCATGGTCCGAACATTTCAGCGAGAAGGTGTGGGCAGACTCCATGGCAGAAGCAGGAGTTGATCCCATGTTCTACGCACACAGAGAAAGAAGCTACGACGAAGTGACTCCATGGGAGCATCTTGACTACGGCGTCACCAAGAGCTATTTCATAAAAGAACACAAAAAGGCTATGACAGCCGAGGTAACTCACAGCTGTCAGAAGGGCTGCAACGGCTGCGGAGCCCAGAGACTTACAGGAGGTGAGTGTCAGTGGATCCGAAAGTAAATTTCCCTGTGAGACTTTTCTTCAAGAAGGTGGGAAGAGCTTCCTACATAAGCCATCTTGACCTCAGCAGATGTATGTCCCGCTCTATAATAAGGGCAGGTCTTCCCGGCTGGTACACCATGGGCTTTAACCCCCATCTTTTCAGGACCTTTGCACTTCCCCTTTCTCTGGGAGTGGAAGGATTGAGAGAAGTATGCGACGTTAAATTTTCGGAGCAGGTCCCCTTTGAGGAGATAAAAGAAAAATTAAACGGAGCGCTTCCCGAAGGAATAGAGATAATCGACGTTGCCGAGGCTATACACGACCCCAAGGATATCATGTGGGCAACTTACAGCCTCTGCCTTGACTGTGATGCAGAAGAGGCAAAAAGTGCAGTCGAGCATCTTCTTTCCATGGAAGAAATAAATGTTGATAAAAAGACAAAGAAGGGAACCATAAAGCAGCAGAACATCAAGGAGCTTTTTACCGACCTTAAGATAACAGGCGAAGGTTTTAAGGCGGAAATAGATGTTATGTGCAGAGCAGGCGTTGAAGTTAACCTCAATCCCTCACTCATTATGGAGGCCCTCAATAAGTACGAGAATTTCCAGCCTTATTTCACTAAGGTTGTCAGAAAGGCTATTCTTATCTCCGATCTCACGGAGTTCAAATAACAAAGGAGTGTAATTTATGAATTATTCTAAGCAGAGAGAAATAATCTTAAATTATTTGAAGTCTGTTGACTGCCACCCTACGGCAGAAACAATCTACGAAAACATCAAGGAGGACTGTCCTTCTGTGAGCCTTGCAACTGTTTACAGAAATCTTAACCAGCTCTCTGAAAACAACTACATCAGAAGGATAAAGATAGACGGAAAGTCCGACAGATTTGACGGAAACCTCTCCGTACATAACCACCTCTTCTGCAGAGTATGCGGAAAGATAGAGGATATGGAGCCTGTTTACGAAACAGAGGAAATGTTCAGAAAGGTGGAGGCTATGGTGGGCTTTGTGCCCGACAGCTGCCAGCTTCTTTTCTCCGGGATCTGCAAGAATTGCAGAGACAAGCAGAACAACCAGTAAATAAACAAATAATTTTTGCCCTCATCGAATATATATTCGGTGGGGGTGTTTTTATTGAAAAGAAGATCAAAAAGAAGGACGAAAAGATCAAAGACAGAGTGCGCTTTCCTCATATCGGCGGTGCAGGCGGTAATCGCCCTCTCGGTTTCGGTGCTTTTCTTCATGTCGGCGGTGATATTCCAAAATGACAGATTGAAGCAGGAGCTTTTTAAGCTTGTGCGGGAAAATGACAGCTTAATAAGCTTTGAAGAAAAGGAGGGCGAAAAGCTTCTTGAAGATATACTGGGAAAAGCAAAATTTACCTTCCCGGGAAAAGAGCCTGTGGCTTTAAAGGGAAATCTGACAAGCCCTTTCGGAAAGAGGATAAACCCGGTGCTTGGGAAAAAGGAATTTCATAAGGGCATAGACCTGAGAGCTTCGGAAGGGGAAAAGGTAAGGGCGGCATATCCCGGGAAATGCGTAAAAACAGGTTTCAATAAGTTTGACGGGAATTATGTTCTTATGGAGCACGGAAATTTTAATACGAAATACTGCCACCTCAGCGAAATACTTATTTGGGAGGGCGCTTTTTTGCGAGGCGGCGAAGCTCTGGGCAAAGTGGGACACACCGGGCTTGCAACAGGGGACCACCTGCATTTTGAAATAATCAGGGACGGGAAATACATTGACCCTGTGTGCGCCTTTGAAGGGACAGCTTATGAAATTTAAAATAAGCTTCCCGCTGCTGTTCTTCCTCTGCCTGTGTGCAGTTTCAAAAATAGAGCTGATGCCCTTTCTGATTTCCTATGCAGTACATGAATCGGGGCACATGGCCGCAGTAAGGCTCTTCGGGGGAGATATAAGGGAAATAAGGGCAGATGTGAAGGGAATAGAACTGAAAATGGATAAAAGAGGCTTTTTTAAAAGGCATGAAATTATACTTATAAACCTTGCAGGGCCTCTTGCAGGGCTTCTCCTTGCCCTCACAGCTTATTTTATAGGTGAAGATAAGCTGTTTCGGCTTAATGCGGCTCTCAGCCTTTTCAGTCTGCTTCCTCTGCCGGGTCTGGACGGGGGAGAAATTCTTTCACAAATAAAAAATACCGCAGATCTTTAAAATCTGCGGCAGTGCCTTTAAGCTTTTTAGTTTTTAGAGAAGCTCACGGAAGGATAAGATGTATTTATCGGCGAGAGACTTTATCTGCTCCTTCTTTTTTGCCATGACGGGCTCCTCGATGATGCAGACGGTGAAGCCTGCTTTCTTTGCAGGGGCGATGGGGTAGAGGGAGTCCTCAAATACGACAGTTTCGGAAGGCTCTGCTCCCATGAGAGAAGCGCACTTCAAAAAGAGGTCGGGCTCTTCCTTTCCCACCATGTTCACATCTTCTGTGGTGAGGACGTGGTCAAAGTACTTGTAAAGATCGTGGTCCTTTAACGCCCTGTCACAGAGCTGATGGTCTGTAAGTGTGGCTACGCAGGTTTTAAAGCCGTGAGACTTTAATTCCTCTAAAAGCTCCCTGACTCCGTCCTTGGGTCTTACATCCTTGCGGTAGCTTTCGGAAATGACTTCCTTCCAGTGGGCACGAAGCTCCGCCTCCTTTATGGGGAGGGAATATCTCTCGATAACATAGGGTACCATCTGGTCAAGGCTTAAGGAGTGGGTGTCCACCATGAATTTTTCATCCGCCTCGATCTTGTACTCATTTAAAAACATGGGCAGCACGGAGTTCCACATGTGCATGGAATCCAATAAGGTGCCGTCCATATCAAATATAGCTGCTTTCAAATAATTCACCTCAAAATCTGACTTTTTCTGAAACTTTTTTCTGTCTTGTAAAATGCCTGTAAACCATTATAAATAAAGGGTTTGCGGATGTCAACAGAAGGGCCGCTTCAAACTTTTTTGAAAAAACTTGAAAAAAGGTGTTGACAAATTCGCCGACCCATGATATTATGACTAAGCTGTCTCGTGAGACACACGAAAACAGCGAGCGGACCTTGAAAATTAAACAACATTGACAAGATATAAAACCCTTGTAAATC
>SAMEA104404106__coassemble_1371_pt1 | contig 18605 bp, 13 predicted proteins | sample SAMEA104404106__metabat2_low_PE_047 | metagenome-assembled genome bin SAMEA104404106 (sample SAMEA104404106) | Balaenoptera acutorostrata | reverse complement strand
TCCGACAGGGCGGTAGAAATAGGCATAGACAAAGAGACAAGAGCTTCCTTTGATGTAAGGCTCTTTGACATGGATATTTTTAAAACCCCTGCCTTTGAAGCTGTTGACGCATTAAAAGCAAGAAGCCCTCTTATCTGCGATCTGCCCGACGAGGACCTTTCCTATGATTACGAGTTTCCCGAAATAGGTGTAAGGCTCTGGAGGGACGGAGTTTTCCATCCGAAGCTTTTAAAAGATGAAAGCTACATGGAAGAAATGAAGCTCACTTTGGAGGATGAAAAAGAATTTCTATACTTTAATATAGCCACTGTAAAAATCAGATAAACTAAAAAAGACAGTCTCAACTAAAGAGGCTGTCTTTCTTTTTATATCTTATTTTAGTCTAAGTAGGAGAGAGCGTTTCTTAAATCCTCAATGAGGTCCTCTTTGCTCTCAAGTCCGCAGCTGAGTCTTACAAGTCCTGCGGGAACTCCTGCTTCCTTAAGCTGTTCGTCTGTCATCTGTCTGTGTGTGGAGGATGCAGGATTGAGACAGCAGGTCCTTGCGTCTGCAACGTGGGTTTCAATAGCGGCAAGCTTTAAATGCTTCATGAAGATCTCTGCCGCCTTTCTGCCGCCCTCTAATTCAAAGGAAACAACTCCGCAGGAGCCGTTGGGGAGGTACTTTTGGGCTAAAGCATGGTACTTGTCGCTCTTAAGTCCGCAGTAGTTTACCTTTGTTACCTTGGGGTGGCTCTCTAAAAATTCAGCCACAGCCTGACCGTTTTCACAGTGTCTGGGAACTCTCACATGAAGGCTCTCAAGTCCTAAGTTTAAATAAAATGCGCTTTGAGGGGAGGGGGTGGAGCCGAAGTCTCTCATGAGCTGGGAGGTGCACTTTGTGATGAACGCTCCTTCCTTGCCGAATTTCTCGGCATAAGTTACACCGTGGTAGCTTTCGTCGGGTGTGCAGAGGCCGGGGAACTTATCCTTGTGAGCCATCCAGTCGAAGTTGCCGGAATCTACGATAGCGCCGCCCACTGCTGTTCCGTGTCCGTCCATGTACTTGGTGGTGGAGTGAGTTACAATGTCAGCTCCCCACCGGAAGGGCTTGCAGTTTACAGGTGTTGCGAAGGTGTTATCCACAATGAGGGGAACGCCGTGTCTGTGTGCCGCATTTGCAAATTTCTCTATATCTAAAACTGTAAGTGCAGGGTTGGCGATGGTCTCGCCGAAAACAAGCTTTGTATTGGGGCGGAAAGCCGCATCCAGCTCTTCGTCTGTTGCATCGGGGGAAACGAAGGTAGCTTCTACGCCCATCTTAGCCATTGTGACAGAGATGAGGTTGAAGGTTCCGCCGTAAACGGAGGAGGAAGCCACAATGTGATCGCCGCAGGAGCAGATATTGAAGATTGCAAAGAAGTTTGCCGCCTGACCGGAGGAGGTGAGCATAGCCGCTGTGCCGCCCTCTAAAAGTCTTATCTTGTCTGCAACCTTGTCGCAGGTGGGGTTCTGAAGTCTGGAATAGAAATATCCGTCGGCTTCTAAGTCGAAGAGCTTGCCCATGTCGGAGCTTGTCTCATATTTAAAGGTGGTAGACTGGATTATAGGTATCTGTCTGGGCTCGCCGTTTCCGGGTGTGTATCCGCCCTGTACGCATAAAGTTTCTAAATTAGCCATTATAATTAACCCCTTTCATTTGCTGCTGCAAAGTTGTAATTTCTTAAATCTTCTGTATCTTCATTGAGCTTGCAGGTCTCCTTCATAGCTGCTGTGCAGGCGATATCGCCTAAAACATTTACGCAGGTGGCGCCCATGTCGCAAAGTGTGTTGATGCTGATGTAAACTCCCATGATTCCTGCGGGAAGTCCTGCGATAGAGGAGAGAGCTGCGAAGCAGGCGATGGCACTTCCGGGAACTCCGGGTGCGCCTATGGAAAGAAGAGCGTTGCTCACAAGTAAAACTGCCAACATTCCGTAGGAAAGCCTGATACCGCAGGCATTTGCGAAGAATACCAGCATGAAGCTCATGAGAATGGAAACTGCGTCCATGTTGATAGTTGCGCCTAAGGGAATGGAAAGTGCGGATATCTCGGAGGGAACGCCCAGTTCATCGGCACTCTTTTTGCTTAAGGGTATAGAAGCTGAGGAAGAGCAGGTTCCGAAGGCATTGAGTCCTGCGGGAAGTGCGGCCTTGAAAAAGTCCTTTATACTTATCTTTCCTACAAGCTTAACTATTGCTCCGTATACGAATACTGTGTATAAGAAGTATGTTGCATAGAGCATGAAGAGCACCTTTGCAAGGGCGGCTATTGTATCTAAGCTGTTTGCATACATTACTGCGCTGATGGAGCAGAAAACGCCGATGGGAGTTGCATACATTACCCATGTGACTATCTGGATGCAGATATCGTTGAAGCTCTCAAAGAACTTTACAACAGGTTCTGCCTTTTCCTTTAATATGAGGCAGGCACTTCCTACGAATACTGCAAATACCAGTATCTGAAGCATATCGCCTTCTACAAAGGAAGCTATGGGGTTAGAGGGGATGATGTTCTTTATTGTGTCCACAAGGCTTGTGAACTTTGCCGCCTCGACCTCGGCTTCCATCATTTCTATCTTAACTCCGTGTCCTAAGTTGAGGACCTTGGGAAGGAAAATTCCTAAGGTGCTTGCAAAAAGTGTTGTGAGTGTGAAGTAAACAACGGACTGGAAGCCGATCTTTCCTGTGGAAGAAATACTTCCGATGCCCTGAATACCCACAACCAGAGAACAGAATACCATGGGATATATCATCATTCTCAGGGCGTTCATATAAACTGAGCTTCCCAGTTTAACAATAGGCAGAGCCCAGGGGAAGTATTCGGGCATCATAAGACCGAAGATAACTCCCAGAACAAGTCCTGCGAAAATAGCTTTTGTGATGTTGAATTTCCTTTTCATTTCATATCCTCCTTAAAATAAAAAAAGCCCGTCTTCAATTAAGAAGACGAGCGTAAGGCCGTGGTACCACTTCTCTTTGCCCCGTATATAAAAATACAGAGCCTCTCTCGGACATCAGACAATGTCCATACGCTTTAACGGGCGCACCCGTCGAGCCTAAAGTTTCCCCTCAGCCCGCCGCTCCGGAACCATGTTCGCCGTGTTGTTATCAATCTTCTCTCACCGTGTGAAGACTCTCTGTGTGACTTGTACTCGGTTACTCTTTCCTTCGTTGCATTTGGAATATGGTCCTCATTATAGACACATGTTTCCGTTTTGTCAACACCCAAATTTATAAATTTTAAGAATAAATATAAATTGCTGAAAATATGCAGAATTTAAGGTTCATTTACAAATTGCATAAAAAAGCTGCCCAAAAAGGGCGAAAACCCCTGATTTAAGGGGGAAATGAGGCATCTTTTGCAACTTTAAAACTTTCTTAAATAAGCTCCTGATCTGCCGAAATGTATAAAATATACAAAGAAGACGGATATAAATTCAGGCGGCGTTTAAGCTGTTGATCTGTATATAACTGGAAATGTCTGCCATTAAAGAACAAAAAATAAGCTCCTTCTAAAAGAGAAAGAGCTTTGAAATCTGCATTTTTCTAAAAATTTTCGTACCACTTTTCAAAATCTTCGGAAGTGGGGGATAAAGTTTTTTCTATGGGCTTTATGATCTTTGCCGAGTTGCTGAAATCTAAATTTATAAAGATGGAGATTATATCGAGGGGAGCTGTGTCAGTTAAGTAGATGAGCTTCATGGCTTTTTCCTTATCCTCTGTCCACTTTATGCCGTCTGCTTTTATATAGAAGTCATCGGGGCGAAGGTACTTTTTATTTTCTATGTCCTTGAGCTGTCCCAGAAGGTAGAGTATGTTGTTTTTATTTTTAAGAGCGGTTTCCTTGCGGAAAAATACCATGGGGGAATCCTCGTCGTAGCCAAGCTCCTCGCTGAAAGGGCTGACAGCTACAAAATTATCCTGATCCTCCGCATTTCCCTCAGGGGCAAAACATCTGTCAAAGAGGAGGTCAACATTTTCTTCATTGAGCTCCATGGGTTCAAGATTTTCTCTTTTCATTTAAAAAAACTCCTTTTTATTTCAGTGTGAAGCTGTTGGAATAGTCGGTGTCAACAGTTATCTGCGCCCTGTAATTTTCGTTTTCGGCTTCTATCCTGTTGGTCAGCTTTTTTACGGCGTACTTGGAATTTATATTTACCGAGGGCATTATAACTATGTCAAAGTACCATACAGTCAGCTTTCCGTCGCTTTCCGGGCGAAGGTCGTGCATTGTGATGCGCCTGTCCATTTCCTTGAGGGTGTTTTTTATTATGCTGTTCATGTGGTTTATGAGGGGGTCATCCAGTATCACAGGGTCACAGTGAATGGTCATCTGCACCTTGTCCTCTTCCTTTATCTTCTTTTCGATGCTGTCTATTATGTGGTGGCTCTCAAGAGGGGACATACGGCAGTCCACCTCTGCATGAAGTGTGGCAAATTTTCTTCCGGGGCCGTAGTCGTGTATTATAAAGTCGTGCATACCTAAGATTCCGGGGGTGGTGAGCACCTTGTTTGCAATTTCGTCCAGAAGCTCCTTGTCAGGTGCCTGACCTAAGAGAGGATTTATGGTGTCCTTCATTATTCCGATTCCGCTTGCAAGTATGAATAGGGCTATCACAATTCCCGTGATGCTGTCTATGTTTATATCTGTAAGGCTTGTGAAAGCGGCGCATAAAAGCACAGACGAGGTTATAACGGCGTCGTTTCTTGAGTCGGCTGCGGCGGCTTCCAGAGCGGGGGAATTTATCTTTTTGCCCAGCTTTTTATTGAAGGAGGAGAGCCACAGCTTAACTATTACAGATACAAATAGTATCACAAAGATAAGTGTGGAAAATACCGTCTTTTCAGGTGAGAATATCTTTGCAAAGCTGGTCTTTAAAAGCTCTGTGCCCATTATCATTATGAATACGGCGATGAATAAGCCCGAGAGGTATTCCACCCTTCCGTGTCCGAAGGGGTGTTGCTCATCGGGGGGCATTTCCGCCATTTTGAAGCTGAAGAGCGCTACCAGTGAGCTTCCTGCATCAGAAAGGTTATTTACCGAGTCGGCTATGATGGATATACTTCCTGAGAGTATGCCGGCTATCAGCTTAAAGAGAAACAGGGACAGATTTGCAAATATCCCCACAAAGCTGCCCAGCTTTCCGCAGGCTGTCCTCATTTCCTGACCTTTAAGCTTCGGAGATACGAACCTTTTTATTAAAAATTCTGTCAAAGCATTACTTCCTTTAAAACATTTCTTTTTAGTATAACATATTTAAATAATTTTGTCATAAAAATAACACAGCCTGTTATTTGACAAGCCATACCCATGGTGCTAAACTTTCTTTAAAGCTTAATATAAAGAAGCAGGTCATGGAAGAAAAGTGAGAAGCTTTCACAAGGCCGTTGCTGTGATTCACTTTTTCTGTCAGAGCCACTGGAGTTTTTCGGGAAGGGGACAGGGGATATAGTGATAAGTCAGAATACTTGCCTGCTTTGTGCTTTTTCCTTTGCGGACATCCAAAGAGTAAAAGTGTAGAAAAATCCCTTTTTTTAGAGAGGGTCAGTTTTCCCGTGTCCGCATTTTGCGGATTTTTTTATTTTAGGGTCAGTCCGTACAAAAAAGAGACCTTTATTTGATACGGAGGAAAATATGGATAATAAGAAACCTGTCATTCTGGTTGTGAGCTTCGGAACAAGCTATCTTGATTCTATAAAAAGCTCAATTGAGGCTATCGAGAACGATATAAGAGAAGCTTTCCCAAAATACGAAATAAGAAGGGCCTTCACAAGTCCTAAAATACTGAGAAAGCTCAAAAAAAGAGACGGGCTTGTCATAGACAATGTAAAAGAAGCTATGGATAAGCTTTTAGAAGAAGGATATGAAAGCGTCAGGGTGCAGCCCACATATGTCATAAAGGGTTTTGAGTACGATGACCTTGTGAGGGATGTAAAGGAATATGAGGGAAAGTTTTCACATCTTTCTTTGGGAGAGCCCCTTCTTTCCGAGGAAAAGGACTACATAGATGCCGCCTCTGCCGCCTGTGAAAAGATATCGGAGCTTCAAAAGGAAGCTGATACCGCAGTTGTATTTATGGGACACGGCACCGACCATCCGGGAAATTCCACCTACATGAGACTTCAAAAAGCCTTTGACGACATGGGAAAGGAAAACTGTCTGGTGGCAACTGTGGAGGCAAAGCCCGATATCTGCGATATAAAAAAGAAGCTGGAGGAAAGGCAGATAAAGAATGTTTACCTTCTTCCCTTTATGATAGTTTCCGGAGATCACGCCAATAACGATATGGCAGGAGATGATCCCCAGTCGTGGAAAATGATACTTAAAAATGAAGGATTTAACGTCAAATGCCTTCTTTTCGGCTTGGGAGAATACGAGAAAATCAGGAAAATAATAGTAAATAAGACGAGACAGCAGCTTTAAAAGCCGCTGTTTTTTCTTTTGAAAAAGAATTGTTTTGCAATACATAATATGGCAAAAGGGAAAATATCCGGAAAATATGCAGAAACTTAAAAGCTTTATTTTATATAAATTTTAAAATAATTTATTAAATACGGCTAAATACACATATTTTATATGAAAATGATGCGAAAAATGATTATAAACCATTAAAACTATATAAAATATATTGACTTTACCTGCGTATATAGTTACAATTATATTCAGCTGCTTCACAAGCTGAAGGAAAAAATGCAAATTGATGCAAACGGTGTTCTTGTGGAGACAGCATTATATTCGAGGTGATCTCATCATCTTAGGAGGTAAAAATATGTTTAAGGCAAAGTTTTCTAAGATCATGGCCCTTATGCTTGCAGCAACAATGGCATTATCCGGATGCGGCGGCAGCGGCTCATCTTCTGACAGCTCTTCCGAGGCAGAGAAGTCTCAGGGCGGAGAAATCAAGGATCTGGTTCTCGCCGAGACTGCAAATAACGAATTATCCACATTCAACTATCTCTATTCACAGGACAGCAACGAGATGGCAGTTCTCACAAACTGTGCAGACGGTCTGCTCAGTGTTGACAACAAGGGCAAGCTTGTTCCCTCTGTTGCAGAGAGCTGGGAAAATGAGGACGGCATCAAGTGGACCTTCCATATAAGAGACGGAGTAAAGTGGGTAGACATGAGCGGCGCAGAAAAGGCTCCCTGTAATGCTTACGACTTTGCAACAGGTCTTGAGTGGGTATTAAACTTCCACAAGAACGGCGCCAATAACTCCGCAATGCCCATAGAAATGGTAAAGGGCGCTAAGGAATATTACGATTACACCAAGGAACTTTCCGAGGAAGAGGGCAAGGCTCTCACAACAGGCGAAGGCTCCAAGTTCGCAGAGATGGTTGGGATCGAAATTCCCGATGCAAACACAGTTATCTATACCTGCAGTGTGCCCACACCTTATTTTGATACATTAGCTCCTTATGTAGCACTTTATCCCTTAAGCAGCGGCTTAGTAGAGGAACTCGGTGTTGACGGCGTAAAGGCTATGGACAACACAAAGATGTGGTACAACGGTGCTTACACCATCACAACATACATTCAGGGCAACGAAAAGATCCTCACAAAGAATCCTCTTTACTGGGATCAGGATGCAAAGAGATTTGATACTCTCACATTCAAGATGGTAGAAGGTCTTGACGTTGCATATCAGCTTTACGAGACAGGCGAGATCGACTACATCTCCCTCCCCGAATCCAACTTAAAGACAATCAGCGACAACCCCGACCATATGTTCTATAATTACCTTGTAAACGATGTTATAGACACACATTCTTTCCAGATCCACTTCAACTACAACAAGCTTTTCCCCGACGGCACACCCGATGAAAACTGGAACAAGGCTGTTGCAAACGAAGCATTCAGAAAGTCCATTTACTACGGCGTAGATTTCGGAAACTTTTACAGAAGAACAAATATGCTTGATCCCTATGCCTGCCAGAATAACTTCTACACCATGTCCAATACCTGCTTCACATCCGACGGCAGAGACTATACAGATCTTGTAAGAGAAAAGTTAGGTCTCCCCGAGGATTCTGACAACATGATCAGATACAATCAGGAAAAGGGCCAGGAGTACAAGGCTCAGGCTATGGAAGAATTAAAGGCTGTCGGCGTTACATTCCCTGTAACATATGAATACTGGGTAAAGGCCGGCAATCAGGTAGCTATCGACGGCGGACAGGTATTCAAGAGCTGTTTAGAGCAGCAGCTTGGAACCGACTATGTAAATGTTGTTATCAAGGAGTATGTTTCCAGCCTTATGAAGGAAGTTATGACACCTCAGTTAGAGAGCGCTTTAAATAACGGCTGGGGCCTGGACTACGGCGATCCCATGAACTCCTTAGGTCAGGAGATCATTGATTCCGATAACGCATGGTTCTCCAGAGCTTACTCCAACATCAACGACGTTGTTCCCGCTGATTACAACGAGGAGCTTTTAGCAGACTATGCAGCATTCACAGAGCTCGTATTAAAGGCCAATGCAATCACAGACGATCTTGATGCAAGATATGAAGCTTTTGCAGAGGCAGAGGCATTCTTCATCGACAATGCACTTGCAATTCCTCTCAAGGTAGACAAGAAGATCGCTCTTTCCAGAATCGACAATTCCTCCAGAAAGATGGGAATGTACGGCTGCCAGAACGGCAAGGCTGTAAACTGGAATACAAATTCCAACGGCTACACAACTGAAGAAGCTAAGGCTTTGGAAGCAGCCAAGTAACTTAATAAAAACAAAAGGTGCAGAGCGTAAAAGCTTTGCACCTTTTTCTTTTTGCAGGCAAAATTTTCTTTAGGTGAAATTTATATATATTAAGGGGAATGCAATATTAAAAAACTGTAAATTTTGCCAAAAGCTTGACATGGCATCTTAAACTTATTAAAATTAAACTTGTGAGTTTTCCTAAAAACAAACTTAATCAGGGAAGAGTGATGGACATTAAAATCAAGTTTAAAAAGATGTTTACCGCCGAAATAGGCAGACCTATTTTTTATAAGGCTTTCTATAAATTCATACTGGCTCTTGTGCCCATACTTATCTGGGACAGATTCCTCAATGTGAATAAGTATTTCGGGATTTTTGACACGGGATTTTTCATAGCAGGAGCTGTTTACCTCATGCTGGCATGGATGAATTACCTCAAGATAGACGGCATGAAGCTTTACGGCACCGACCTTTTCAGAAGGAAGGATAAAAACTCCGGACAGAAAAAGACAGGCAGCTTCATGGATTATGTTCAGCAGGATATACCCGATTATGACGATCTTTCCGACGAGGAAAAGATGCTGACAAAGTTCGGCGCAAATCTTTCCATCGGACTTATATTTATAATAGTTTCCCTTGTTGCAATAACAATAAAGGGCTGGTAAAAAAATAAGCTCCCTCTCATCTAAGAAAGGGAGCATTTTTATATATTTAGAGCTTGTCTGCAAAAACTGCAAAGTTATTGTCACCTATTTTAAAGGAAAGGCTGTAAGAGGGCTTTTTCTGCATAAGTGACATTTCTATATCGTCGGAGCTTATGAGCCTTTCGCCCTCGCAGGAATATACACTTCCTATTTTAAAGAGGGAGGAGAGCTTTAATGCAGCTTCCCTTGTAAATTCTAAAAGGGCATAAAGAGCTGTGGTGTCGGGGAGGTCTATCTTCATCTTAAAGGCATCTGCAAAGAAGCCGGAGATAAGCTCCTCTTCAAAGATGGCTTTTAACCTCACGGTGCTGCAGTCATTTAAGTTGTAGGTCCTTTCGTATGCAAGAGAATCGTCCATATTTAAAAGGTCGATTTCGCCTTCTTCGCAAACAGCATTTATTTCCGAAAGCTCTCTCAAAGCTTCGGCAACGCTGCTTTCAAGATTTTGGTGGTCCTTGGCATCCTTGTATTTTAAGCCGGAGGGCGTTTTGTCCTTGAGCTTCACATCCTCAAATAAAATGTGGGCTGAAAACATACCGAGAAAAATTCCCAGCACCTTTTTAATGTTTTCTAAAGAAGGTAGAGGAGCTTCTATTTCCTCATCGAGGGCAGGGAAGAGCTTTTCCTTCATAAGCTCGTGGCAGTGCTTATGGAACATGAAGCTGCGTGAGCCTTCAAATCTCATGTAGCCCTCCTCTGACTCAAAGTGCTTTTCCGTAAGCTCTTTTATATCTCTGACAGTGGCTTTAAGCAAGAGAGGCTCAAAGTCTTTTTCCACTGTCATACTGTAAGCCAGACTTACCTTTTTAAATATATCGCTGTAATCCTCGTCGAGAAAGTCAATTCCCAGACGGAAGGTGTTTTTTATATCGGCTCTTTCAATTTTTATCATAATGTTCCTCTTTCCGACGTTATGGAATTTAGGGCGTTTGCAATAATGTGTTTAAGATAATTTTAGTCCACAAGCGACTTTTTGTCAATTAATCACAGAAAGAGCTCGAAATAAGAAAAAACGGCGATTTTAAGCAAGTTTTTAGTTGACGAAAGAATATTTAACTTGTATAATGTATGGGTTAAGCGTACTAAGTAGTGGATTTTTAAGGCAGGGTGTATAGAATTGAAAAGAGAAGATTTAAGAAATATTGCTATTATTGCCCACGTTGACCACGGCAAGACAACATTAGTTGATGCTATGTTAGGTCAGTCAGGCACATTCAGAGAAAATCAGCAGGTCGATACCAGAGTTATGGACTCCGGAGACCTTGAAAAGGAAAGAGGAATCACTATCCTCTCCAAGAACGCATCCGTAAGATATAAGGATGTAAAGATCAACATCGTAGATACTCCCGGACATGCTGACTTCGGCGGCGAAGTAGAGAGAGTTTTAGGCATGGTTACAGGCGTTGTTCTCCTTGTAGACTCCGCTGAAGGTCCTATGCCCCAGACAAGATTCGTTCTCTCCAAGGCACTGGAATTAGGTCTTGCAGTTATCGTAGTTGTAAATAAGGTAGACAAGCCCGACGCAAGACTTGACGAAGTAGTAGATGAAGTTTTAGAGCTTATGATCGACTTAGGCGCAAGCGACGAACAGCTTGACAGCCCCATGATCTTCTGCTCCGGCCGTTCCGGAACATCCTCTTACTCCCCCGACAAGCAGGGCGAGGATTTATCTGCACTCTTCGAGACAATCGTTAATTATATTCCCGCTCCCGATTTAGAAGTAGAGGAGCCCCTCTCCGTGTTAGTTTCTACTGTTGACTACAACGACTATGTAGGCAGAACAGCTGTCGGCAAGATCGAAAGCGGCAAGATGAAGGTAAATCAGGACGTAATGGTCTGCGACTACCACAATCCCGCTATCAAGAGAAGAGGAAAGATCACAGCTATTTACCAGTTTGAGGGTATCGGCAGAACTCCCGTTCAGGAAGCTAAGGCTGGAGACATCGTTATGTTCTCCGGTATTGACGATGTTACTATCGGAAATACAGTTTGCTCCCCCGAGAGAGTAGAGCCCATCGAATTTGCAAAGATCTCCGAGCCCACAGTTGAAATGACATTCTCTGTAAATGACTCTCCCTTCGCAGGAAGAGAAGGAAAGTTCGTAACTTCCCGTCAGATCAGAGACAGACTCAACAGAGAGCTTCTCAAGGACGTTTCCTTAAAGGTTGAGGAATCTGCAACAACAGACTCCTTCAGAGTATTAGGCAGAGGCGAAATGCACCTTTCCATCCTCATCGAGACAATGAGAAGAGAAGGCTATGAATTCATGGTCGGCGCTCCCAGAGCACTTCTCAAGGAAGAAAACGGCAAGGTTGAAGAGCCTTACGAAAGAGCTATCTTCGACGTTCCCTCCGAGTGCGTAGGCAGCGTTATGGAAAAGATGGGAACACGTAAGGGCGAGCTCATCACCATGAACCCCATTGGCAGCAGAATGAAGTTAGAATTCCTCATCCCCTCCAGAGGTCTCTTCGGTTACAGATCCGAATTCATGACAGATACAAAGGGCGAAGGAATCATAGGCACAGTATTTGAAGGCTACGGCGAATATAAGGGTGACATCCAGAGTAGACTCACCGGTTCTCTTATTGCATTTGAGACAGGCGAATCCATCACATATGGTCTTTACAATGCACAGGAAAGAGGAGAGCTCTTCATCGGTGCAGGCGTACCTGTTTATGCCGGCATGGTTGTAGGCGCTTCCCCCAAGCCCGAAGATATCGTTGTTAACGTTTGCAAGAAGAAGCACGTTTCCAACATGAGAGCTTCCGGCTCCGATGAAGCATTAAGACTTGTTCCCCCCAGAAAGCTTTCTCTCGAAGCTTCCATCGAGTTCATCGCTGACGACGAGCTTCTTGAGGTAACACCCAAGTCCCTCAGAATCAGAAAGAGAGAGCTTGACCACGCTCAGAGAGCAAAGGCTGCTTCCAGAAGCAAGTAAGCTTTTAAGAAAAGAACACTTTAAGGCGAAAGGTTTGATACTTTTCGCCTTTTTTGCGCCTAAAAAAGCGCATATTTTCCATGTATATATTTAATTCTTCGATTTTCTTGACTTTACAGCTTTTCTTTGCTAAAGTGGTAAAGGCTTATAAATTTTAGGGAGGAATCACATTGAAGAAGAATAATCCTAAGGCACTTCTGCCTATTTTATTTTTCCTGTTTTTCTATTTAGGACTGGGACTGCTTTTTGAGTATAAGCTCAAAATTCCCATGGGATTTTATAATATCCCCATCGTTATCGCATTTTTAATTTCCATTCTGGTGGCCTGCCTTCAGAATAAGGAACTGCCCTTTGACAAAAAGCTGGAGATAATGGGGCAGGGCGTGGGCGATAAAAACATCATCACCATGCTTCTCATCTTCCTTGTAGCCGGTGCATTCGTAGGCGTTGTAGGAAGATCCTCCGCAGAGAGCGTAGCTTACTTTATGCTTTCCTTTATCCCCGGAAGATATGCGGTAGTCGTTTTATTCATAGTTTCCTGCTTTGTATCCACAGCTATGGGCACAAGCGTGGGAACCATCACACTTATCACACCTATTGCAGTTTCTGTTGCATCTGTTTCCGGCTTCACCGTACCCATGTGCGTGGGCGCAGTTATGGGCGGAGCTATGTTCGGAGATAACCTTTCCTTTATATCCGATACAACTATTGCGGCCTGCAACGGTCAGGGCTGTAAGATGAAGGACAAGTTCAAGGAAAATATCTGGATAGCTCTTCCTGCGGCTCTGGTGACAATAGGCATTATCCTCGTTCTCTCCATGAGAGCTGAGATCAGCGTTATCGAGATAAAGCCCTACAACCTTCTTCAGATAGTTCCTTATATACTGGTTCTTGCCGGAGGCATCATCGGTATAAATGTATTCGTAGTTCTTCTTGTGGGAATCCTTTCAGGTTCTGTTATCATGCTTGCAACAGGAAATACAGCTGCTGTTGACCTCCTTGCAAATATGGGCTCCGGTTCCTCCGGTATGTTCGAGACCTGCATAGTGGCAGTTTTAGTTGCGGCTATGTGCTCTCTTATCAAGGTGTACGGCGGCTTTGATGCCCTCCTCAACTTCATCAAGAAGGTTTTCAAGGGCAACAAGGCAGGACAGCTGGGCATGGGACTTCTCGTAGGCGTAATGGATATAGCCACAGCCAATAACACAGTTGCTATCGTCATGGCTAACCCCATCGCAAAGGAAATGGGTCAGGAATACAATATCAACCCCAGAAAGTGCGCTTCCATATTAGATACCTTCTCCTGCGTATCACAGGGAGTTATCCCTTACGGTGCTCAGATGCTGGTAGCTATATCTGCGGCACATGAGCTGGGACACACAGTTTCCGCCTTACAGATAATGCCTTACCTCATTTACCCCTATATGCTTCTTGTGAGCCTTATGGTATTTATCTTTATCATCCCCGCAAAGAAGTCAAAGTAAAAAAATCAAACCTCCGTCATTTTAGGCGGAGGTTTTTCTTATAGCGATATGAAGCTTTCGTCTTTTAATATAAGCTTGTTTTCCTTTAAAGAACAGCTTATGCTCTCTGTCTTGGGATTTTTTATAAGCAGGGAAGAGAGGGGGTCCTCTATCTCCCTTTGTATTAGCCTTTTGAGAGGTCGGGCGCCGTATTCCTTGTTGCAGCCCTCCGAACCTATGAATTTCACAGCTTCATCGGAAATTGAAAATTCTATATTCTTCTCTTTGAGCCTTTCCTTTAGCTTGTTTATGAGGATAAGGCTTATTTTTTCGCCTTCTGCGCTGCCCAGCTCCTTAAAAAGTATGATATCATCCAGCCTGTTTAAAAATTCCGGCTTCAAAGCTTTCTTAAGCTCCTGCAAAACCTTGCTTTTTTTAGAAGCTGTTTCCTCAAATTCAAAAAATCCCAGTGAACGGCGTCCTGCCATTTCCTCTGCGCCTAAGTTGGAGGTGAGGATTATGACCGTGTTTTTGAAGTTGACAGTAAAGCCCTTGGAATCTGTCAGTATGCCTTCATCCAAGACCTGCAAAAGTATATTTAAAACTTCTCTGTCGGCTTTTTCTATCTCGTCAAATAAGATCACGGAATAGGGCTTTTTTCTCACCTTTTCCGTCAAAGCTCCGCCGTCATCCGAGCCCACATAGCCGGGCGGTGCACCTATCAGCTTTGAAACGGAGTGCTTTTCCATATATTCCGACATATCAAATCTTATAAGTGCGTTTTCACTGCCGAATAAAACCTCTGCCAGCGACTTTGCAAGTAGAGTTTTTCCCACGCCTGTCGGTCCCAAAAATAAAAATGACCCTGTGGGAGAATTGTCGTCCTTTAAATCCAGCCTGCCTCTTTTTATGGAGCTGCTTACAGCTTTGCAGGCTTCCTCCTGACCTATGACCTTTGAAGAAAGCACCTTTTCGAGCTTCTTAAGCTTTTGCGCCTCTGTTTCGTCTATCTCTGAAAGCTCTATTCCCGTTCTTTCAGACAAAGTTTCGGCGATATCCTCCTTTGTAAGCACAGGTTCTGATGCTTCTGTGAGGGCAGGGGCGGTTTTCATCTTAAAGCTGAAAGTCTCCTCCTTTAAAATATTTAGTCTTGCCGAAGCCTGATCCACAAGGTCTATTGCCTTATCCGGCAGACAGCGGTCGCTTATATATCGCATGGACATTTTTACCGAAGCTTCAATGGCCTCGTCGGAAATCTTCACCTTGTGATGCTCTTCGTAACGGCTTCTGAGTCCCTTTAAAATGGTGACAGCTTCCTTTTCCTCGGGCTCATTTACCGTCACCTTCTGAAAACGCCTCTCCAAAGCGGCATCCTTCTGAATGTGGTTTCTGTACTCCGAAAAGGTGGTCGCCCCCATAAGCTGAAGTTCGCCCCTTGCCAGCTTGGGCTTCAGGAGATTTGCCGCATCAACTGCACCCTCTGCGGCTCCTATGCCCATGATGTTGTGTATTTCGTCTATGAAAAGAATGACATTCCCTGCGTTTGTGACCTCGTTTATTATGGATTTAAGCCTTTCCTCAAAGTCACCTCTGTACTTGGTGCCTGCCAGCACAGAGGCAAGGTCCAGCGAGACCACCCTTTTTCCTTTTAGCCGTGAGGGAATGTTTCCGTCTGCTATCTTTATAGCAAGTCCCTCTGCAACTGCGGTTTTTCCCACACCTGCTTCTCCTATTAGCACGGGGTTGTTTTTTTGCCTGCGAGTCAGTATTTCTATGACGCTTTCTATCTCCTTGTCCCTGCCGATAACAGGGTCCAGCTGTCCCTTTGAAGCAAAAAAGGTTAGGTCCTTTGAAAACTTATCCAGAATAGGTGTCTTTGCAGGCTTCTGTTCCTTCTTTTCCTCCTTGAAAACTGACATTTCTCTCTGTGAGCGCACATTGTTCTGCAAAACAAAGAGAAGCTCGTCCGTATCTGTGCCTAAGTCTTTGATTATCTCTCTTCCGCAGGATTGTCTTTCCTTCAAAAGTGCTATCAGTATGTGTTCTGTGCCCACATAAGAGGAATGATACCTCCTGGCTTCCTCCGCAGAACCGCTCAGTATTCTTGCGGCACATTGTGTCAGATCGTTTCCGTCTAATATAGTCTGCTTGCCCTGTCCCTGATATTTTATTATAAGCTCGGTGGCATTTCTCACATTTATGCCTCTAAGGGTGAGAAGATTGTATGCACAGCCCTCATCCACCGATAAAAGCCCCAGAAGAATATGCTCGCTTCCTATTTCCTTGTGCCCAAGGGCGCAGGCTTTTGCTATGGAAGAAGCAACAGCTTCCTTTGCTTTAGGCGTAAAGCCTCTCAGATCGCTCATTTAAGTCCCTCCCGTTCTAAAGCTTATTGTGGTCGGGAAAGCTTTTTTTAAATCATCGGGTAACCTTTATTTTAAAAAGGGCATACAATGTGGTAAATCTATAAAAGGAGGATATAGTATGTATTGTAATAACGGTTGTAATAATAACTGCCTCTATCTGGTCCTTATTCTCATAGTTCTTTTCTGCTGCTGCGGAAACGGCGGAAATTACGGCAATAACTGCGGATACTGCAATTGCTGCTGCGGCAGACCTCACTGCTGCTGTTAAAGCAAATAAAAAAGGCTCCGACTTAACGGAGCCTTAAGTTTTTTTATAAGCTTTCCTTTGGACCGTCCTTTTTGGCGATGGCATTGGTGAGCCATTTTCCACGCTTATAGTAAACTATAAAGGTGAGGGAAGCCAGTGTCCATGAAACGGGGTAGGAGAGCATCAGTGTGAAGAGTGTTCTGTGGAAGGGGAGAACCATGAATAACCAGCCTGTTCTCAGTCCGCAGATAAGCACTGTAACTATCATAGTGGGGACGAATATATCTCCTACACCTCTCAGTGTTCCGGAGAATACCTCTACTGCTACATAGCAGAAATAGAAGGGGCTTATAGCCTTGAGCATATACATACCTATTTCTATGATGTCGGCAGAGGGGGTGAACATTCTGTAAAGCCACGGGCCGCCGCCTATGAGTATCACTGACATGGAAACTGAAACTGTGAGAGCCATTATCATGCAGACAGATGTGCTCTTTTTTACTCTGTCGTAGTTTCCTGCGCCGAAGTTCTGGCCTGCGAAGGTTGTAACTGCCACGCCGAAGGAGTTGATGGTGTTCCAGTAGATGGCATCCATCTTGGAGTAAGCTGTCCATGCGGCTACTACGTCTGTTCCGAAGGAATTTATGCCCGCCTGAATGAGCAGGTTGGAAACGGAGTAAAGCGCAGACTGCAAGCCTGCCGGGATGCCTATTTTGAACATCTTGTCCACCATTTCCTTGTGGAGGGTTATTTTCCTCAGTTCCAGCTTCATTTCGCCTCTGGGCTTCATGAGGGAAGCTATTACAAATATAGAGGAGACCACCTGAGCCAGTACGGTCGCATAGCCTACGCCTGCAACTCCCATATTCCATACGGCTACAAAGAGAAGGTCAAATACTATATTTACAAGGGAGCATATTATGAGGAAGTAGAGTGGACGCTTTGAATCTCCCACCGCTCTCAATATGCCTGAGCCTATATTGAATACGAGGTTTGAAATGACACCTAAGAAGTAGATGTTGAGATATGTCACGGAGGGACCCATGATATCCTCGGGGGTTCCTGTTATCCTCAGAAGGAAAGGGGAGGTGGCAACGCCTAAAAATGTCAGGAGTATGCCGCCTATTATGGAAAAGGCCATGGCGGTGTGAACTGCATCATTTGTCCTTTTGAAATCTCTTGCGCCGTAGTATTGAGCGATGATAACGCTGGCACCCGATGCAAGACCTGTGAAAAATCCCACAGAAAGATTTATTATGGCGGATGTGGGGCCGCCTACTGCTGCCAGAGCTTCCTTGCCTACGAAGTTTCCGACTATTACGGCGTCGGCTGTGTTATAAAGCTGCTGGAAAAAAGTTCCGAACCAAATGGGAAAGAAGAAGTTGAGAAGCTGTTTTGGTATGCTGCCGCTGGTAATGCTGTTATCTGCCATATATTAATGTCCTTTCAACTTTTACTTTGCGAATGATGAGCTTCCTAAGGACACTTCACCTGAGGAAAGCACATCTTCTGTTCCGTCTCTTTCTACTATAAGATTGCCGTTGTCGTTTATATCCCTCACAACTCCTGTGTAGGATACGCCGTTTCTTGAATAGGTTATAGTTCTGCCCATTACCAGGGAAGCCTTTTTATATTCATTTATAATGTATTCATCTGTAAGGTCCTTATATAAGGTGAGGAAGGAGTTAATTACCTCAGAAGCTATGAGGTTTCTGGAAACAGGCTTTTCGGAAACGCTTCCTGCCACATTTAAAATGTCCTCGGGGAAGCTCTCTGTTGTTACATTTATGCCTATTCCCACAACTACCTTGCTTATCTCCCTTGTCTCTAAGTCTGTGACAGCTTCTGTGAGTATGCCGCAGACCTTTTTGTTGTCTGCGAAGATGTCGTTTACCCACTTTATCTGCACATTTTTAGTTGTGAATTTTGAAAGCGCATTTTTTACAGCTACCGCAGCTGCAATAGTTGTCCTTATGGTCTCCTCAAATCTCTTTGCAGGCTCCAGAAGGAAGCTCATATATATGCCGGTGTCGGGAGGGCTGAAAAAGTCTCTTCCTTTTCTGCCTCTGCCCTTTGTCTGGCTGTTGGCTATTATCACCAAAGGTCTGCCGTTTTCCAAGGTGGACTCCCTCGCCAGAAGATTGGTGGAAGTCACCTCTCCCATG
>SAMEA104404106__coassemble_1361_pt1 | contig 18729 bp, 20 predicted proteins | sample SAMEA104404106__metabat2_low_PE_047 | metagenome-assembled genome bin SAMEA104404106 (sample SAMEA104404106) | Balaenoptera acutorostrata | reverse complement strand
ATAAAATCAATGTGATAAAGAAGGGCATTTCCTTAAATAAGCCCGACAAAACAGATGTTTTAGATGTGCTTTCTAAAGTCGGCGGCTTTGATATAGCAGCTATGTGCGGCTTTTATTTAGGATGTGCATATTTCAAAAAGCCCTGCATTGTAGACGGATTTATCGCATTAACAGCCGCTTTATTTGCTGTAAAGTTAAATAGCATTACAGCAAAATATCTCATCCCTTCACACAAAAGCTCGGAAAAAGCTGTATCAGCTCTGCTTTCCTTCTTGGAAATGGCACCTATATTAGACGGCAATTTCCATCAGGGTGAAGGCTGCGGCGCAGTTTCTCTTTTACCCCTTCTTGATATGGGAATGAGCATTTATAAAAATCAGCAAAGCTTCACAGATATGGAAATGAAGCCTTACGAAAGGTTTTAAAATGATAGTTTTAGTTGTGGGCGGAGCATCATCGGGCAAAAGCAAAATGGCGGAGGATATCTGCCTGAGACTAAAAAAGCCCCTTTATTACCTTGCCACCATGGAGGATAACTGCTCAGAAAGCAGGAGGAAAATTTCAGGTCACAGGGAAATGCGAAAGGGCAAGGGCTTTGAAACGATAGAAATGCCCAAAGAAATAGAAAGGGCAGTTTTTGACAAAAGAGGAACTGTTCTTCTTGAGTGCGTGGGAAATCTTCTTTCAAATGAGATGTTTTCGCAAGAATTTGATCCAAACCCCTGCCACAGAATATTAGAGGGAATAGACAGCGTCATATCGAAAAATGAAAATGCGGTAATTGTCTCCAATGATATATTCAATAACCTCGAAGGTCTGGACGAGGGTTCTCTTGCCTATGTCAGAAATCTTGCACACCTCAATATAGAGATCGCCAAAAGGGCAGATGTAGTCATAGAAGCTGTATGCTCTCTGCCAAACATAATAAAGGGGGAAGAAATTTGCAGATCATCAGGTATATTTTAGCTTCCTTTGCTATGTTTTCAGCTGTGCCCATAAGAAAAGAACTCAACAAGGACGATTTCAAGTACACAGCAGTTTGTCTCCCTTTAGTGGGAACGGCACTTGGTTTTGTGATGTTCGCTATTTTGAGCTTGTGCAATTATTTTGGTGTAAACAGCCTTATTGAAGCTTTGATAATCACCATTTTGCCTATCCTTTTTACAGGCGGAATACATCTTGACGGCTTTATGGACTGCCACGACGCCTTTGCTTCACACGCAGGAAAAGAGAGAATGCTTGAAATTATGAAGGACAGCAGCATCGGGGCTTTTGCCTGTCTCTATATGGTAATATACGAGCTTTCCTTTTTTGTACTTGCCTTTACTCTGCCTAAAGAAACCGAAAGCTTTCTTTTATTGACAGCTTTGTTTTCACTTAGCCGTGCATTAAGTGCCTATGCTCTTTTAAAGCTTCCCAATGCCAGAAGCTTCGGTATGGGAAAATCCTTGAAGGACATGGCAGACGACAATAGATCAAAGAAGATACTTCTTTTAGAATCTGCTATGATTTTGGCTTTGGGAAGTGCAGTTGATTTAAAACTTATGATTTTCATGCTTGCTTTTGCAGTAGTTTCCTATATTTTCTGCACTAAAAAGATGGAAAAGCTTTTCGGCGGAATAACAGGCGATCTTGCCGGATGGCTGCTTTCTTCCATGGAACTTTCAATGCTTTTGGGATTAAATATTGCATCAGGGGGTATCTTCTAATGATATTGGTTATAGGAAGTCATTTTCAAGGGAAAAAAGCATATGTAAAAGAAAAATTTAAGCTTAAAGAGAGCGATTTTTCCGATGATCTGTATTCGCCCTCTGAGGTTTTATATGATTTTCAGAATTTAAAAAACGATTTTACAGATGAAGAAATAGAAATTCTTTTAAATAAAAAGGCGGTCATTTCTTTGGAAACAGGCTGTCAGGTAATGGCTTTGAACGAAGAGACAAGGCTTCACGCTGAAAAGGTAAATTCAGTTTTACAGCTTTTGGCTCAAAATGCAGAAGCTGTTGTCAGAGTTTACTGCGGCATACCCACAGCTTTAAAAGGTGAAATATGAAGATAACTATAATAAGGCATTTTCCCACCGCAGGGAATTTAAAGAAAAGATACATAGGAAGAACCGATGAGGAGATCTGCAAAATTATAGAAGGCTTGGATTATTCCTATTTAAAAGCTTCTAAAGTTTTCGTAAGCCCAATGAAGAGAGCTTTAGAAACCGCAGATATACTTTTCCCCGAAGCTGAAAAGATAATAATTCCCGGCTTAAGAGAAATGGACTTCGGCATCTTTGAAAATAAGAATTACAAAGAGCTTACAGGAAATAAAGACTATCGGCTTTGGCTGAATTCCTACTGTGAGGATAAATGCCCGCAGGGAGAGAGCAGAAAAGAGTTTTACCAAAGAACAGTAAATGCGCTTATTGAAATAAAGGAGCTTTCCATGCGCCTCGGCTTAAAAGAAGCTGTAATAGTTGCTCACGGCGGAACCGCTATGGTGGCAGGCGAAAAATTCGGGAAATCGGGCACAGATTATTTTGATACAAAGCTTAATTTCGGAGAAAGCGCAACATTTGAAATTTAAAGGAGAAGATCACAATAGCTGATACTTACATATTCGCACTTGCATTTATACTGGATTTGATAATAGGCGACCCTGTTTTTATTTATCATCCCGTTATATTCATGGGAAAGGTCATTTCAAAATACGAAAAGCTCTTCCGAAAGGTTTGTCCCAAAAGTGACAGGGGAGAACTGACAGGAGGCTTTTTTACTGTCAGCTTTACAATACTAACAGTTTTCGGTGTGTTCTTCCTCATAAGACTTTGCCTTTATAAAATAAGCGTTACCCTCGGCTTTATTTATGATATCTTTCTTTCCTCTCAGATGCTTGCCGCAAAATGCTTAAAGCAGGAGAGCATGAAGGTGCATACAGCACTTTCTGAAAGTCTTGAAGCCGGCAGAAAAGCTGTCTCCATGATCGTGGGAAGAGATACAGAAAATCTCACATCGGAACAGGTGGTAAAAGCGGCGGTGGAAACAGTTGCAGAAAATACAAGCGACGGGGAAGTTTCTCCCATGTTCTATATGTTCCTCTTCGGACCTATGGGAGGAGTTGTGTATAAGGCAATCAACACCATGGATTCCATGCTGGGCTATAAAAATGACAGGTATCTTTTCTTTGGGCGCTTTGCCGCGAGACTGGATGATATTGCAAATTTCATACCTGCAAGAATCGCCGCAGTATTTATGATACTGTCAGCTTTCCTTTTGAACATGGACGGCAAAAGTGCATTTAGAATATTTAAGCGTGACCGCAAAAAGCACAAGAGCCCCAACAGCGGAAATTTAGAAGCTGTATGTGCAGGTGCTTTAGGTATAGAGCTGGGCGGAGATTCCTACTATTTCGGGAAGCTCAGTCATAAGGAAACTTTGGGCGACAACTTGAGAAAAGCGGAAAAAGACGACATCAAAAGAGCAAATAAGCTTTTATATATGACATCGGTGCTTTCCTTTATAACTTTTCTCGGCATTTTAATTTTGCTAAAGCTTTAAGGAGTAAGAATGGAACAGATTCACGGCGGAAATATATATGAATTAAAAAGAAACGGAAAAGAAGTTACAGACTTTTCTGCAAATATAAACCCTCTGGGTATGCCGGAAGGAATAAAGGATGCTGTGCAAAAGGCGATAGATGATTCTTTTCGCTACCCCGATATAAAATCAGGTGAGCTTTTAAGGGCGTTATCTTCCTATGAACAGCTTCCTTCTGAAAATATAGTTATAGGAAACGGTGCGGCCGATCTTATTTATGCCCTTTGCTTCTATAAGAAATTTCACCGAGCGCTCATAATGTCTCCTACATTTTCCGAATATGAAAAGGCCCTCAAGGCTTCCGATTCAGAAATTGTAAAAATGCCTCTTACACAGGAAAATGATTTTAAGCTTACCGATGAGCATATTGAGCTTATAGATAAGAGCATAGATGCAGTTTTTATCTGTCAGCCCAATAACCCCACAGGCATACTTACAGAAAGAGAAATGCTTTTAAAGCTCTTTAATAAGTGCAGAGAAAACGACGTATTTATAGTTATAGATGAATGTTTTCTTGAGTTTATAGAAGATGCGGATAGCTATTCTTTGAAAGCACTTTTAAATGAGGGCGGGATCTTCATTTTAAAATCCTTTACAAAGCTTTACGCTATGGCCGGAATAAGACTGGGCTATGCTATGTGCGGAGATATTGAAATTATAAAGGGCGTAAATTCCTGCCGCCAGCCATGGTCGGTATCAAATCTGGCAGAAAGTGCAGGGGTTGCCGCACTAAAGGAAACCCGATTTGTAGAAAAATCGCTTGACTATATAAGAAAAGAAAAAAGCTTTATATTGGAGAATTTCAGAAAGCTTGATTTAGAAGTTTACGGCTCTTCTGCCAATTATATATTCTTCTATTCCGACGAATTTGAACTTTATGAAAAGCTTCTTCACAAAGGCATACTCATAAGAAGCTGTAAGAGCTACGAGACAATTCCCGAGGGCTTTTACAGGGTGGCAGTAAGAAGCCACGAAGAAAATATAAAGCTTATAGAAAGCCTTAAAGAAGTATTGAGAGGTGAGTAAAATGGGAAAAGCACTTATGCTTCAGGGCACAATGTCCGACAGCGGAAAAAGCTTCATAACAGCAGGCATCTGCCGCTATCTTTCCGATAAGGGCTATAAGGTGGCACCCTTTAAGAGTCAGAATATGGCTTCAAACTGCCATATTACAGAGGACGGCTTACAGCTGGGAAGGGCTCAGGCTTTACAGGCAATAGCATCACGCTGCCCCATAGATGCACGCCTTAACCCCATATTATTGAAGCCAAAGACTAATGTAGGAAGTGAGGTCATTCTGGAAGGAAGATCTCAGGGCTTTATGTCTGCAAGGGAGTATTTCAAAATAAGAAAAGGCTTCTTTCCCATTGTAAAAAAATGCTTTGATTCCCTTGTGGCAGAAAATGATTTTGTCATTATAGAGGGTGCAGGGAGCCCGGCAGAGATAAACCTCAAGAAGGATGATATAGTCAATATGGGCATAGCCAGGATGGCAAAAGCACCTGTACTTCTCATAGGAGATATTGACCGAGGAGGAGTTTTTGCATCCCTTTACGGCACCTATGAGCTTCTGGAAGAGGACGAAAAGAACTATGTCAAAGGCTTTGTTATAAATAAATTCCGAGGGGATAAATCACTTCTTATGCCCGGAATAGATATGTTCTACCGGAGGATTCCTGTGCCCACTGTGGGCATAATGCCTTATCTTGACATAACGGTAGATGAAGAGGACAGCCTCTCTAAGAAGTCGCTTATAAGAGAAAATGCAGATATAGAAATAGCCGTCATAGACTTTAAGGGCATGAAGAATTTCTACGATTTCCTTAATTTCAAGGAATACGACGGTCTTTCTCTGATATATACCGAAAAGCCTGAGGATGCAGAAAATGCAGACCTTGTAATAATACCCGACTTTGAAACAGCCAATTTTGAAAAGTATAAATTCAAAGAGGAGCTTGCAGAGCTTATAAAGAGAAAGCCCGTTATAGCCATAAATTCCGGCTTTAACATTTTAAATAAAGAAGGCCTCGGCCTTTTAAATGAAAAGCCTCTTGAAGAAAAGGAAGTTCCTTTTAAAAGAGAAGGCACTGTTTCAGCGGAAAAGTCCTCTTTTTGGAGCTTTTTAAACGGTCAGAGGATAAGCGGATTTTGCAAAAATGACGCCGGATTTGCATTAAAAAGCTTCGGAAACATTCTGGTTTCTTCTGTAAGCGGTATTTTTGCCAATAGAAACATAACCGAGCTTATACTGGAACATATTTTAGAAGCAAAAGGTCTCACTCTTACCGCAAGGCACAAAGACGGCGAATTTTTAGAAGGTCAGCTTCAGATACTTTCCGAAGCTGTAAAAGAAAATCTTGATATGGACAGGATAGAAAGAATCATCGAGGAGGGCATATAATGGAACATATAACCTACTTTAAGCCGGAGGATATAGAAAAGAGAAGCTTTGAGATAATCACAGAAGAACTTTCTCATATAGCCCCTCAGCTTACAGATAACATGGTTTTAAAGAGAGTTATACACACAACTGCGGATTTTGATTACGCAGAAAACCTTATTTTTTCTGAAAATGCCATAGAAGAGGGCATAAAGACCTTAAAAAAAGGCGCAGTCATTCTTTCAGATACCAATATGACAAAGGCAGGCATCAATAAGACAGCTTTGGGAAAATTAAACTGCAAAGCTGAATGCTATATGAGCGATCCCGATGTCGCTGCAAAAGCTAAGGAGACAGGTTCCACAAGAGCTAAGATAAGCATGGAAAAGGCAGCTTCCATCAAGGAACCCCTCATAATAACAGTTGGAAATGCCCCCACAGCTCTCATAAGAGTTTTTGAGCTTATAAAGGAAGGCGTTCTTCATCCTGCACTGGTAGTCGGCGTACCTGTGGGATTTGTAAATGTAGTTGAAAGCAAGGAACTTTTCTTAAATGAAGATACAGGCGTTCCATATATAATCGCCAAGGGAAGAAAAGGCGGCAGCACAGTTTCCACCGCCATTATCAATGCCCTTATGTATGAAGCGCTGAAATTGTAGCTTCACTATTTAAAAATGACAAAAAGTGTTATATAATGTTTGACGTGAGTTTTAAAATTCACAAATTTCAGCATACGGAGTAACTTTAGATGATATTTGCAGATTTAGTCTTTATTTACATGTTTTTGCCCGTCAATATAGGGCTTTACTACATATGTAAGAACAAAACGTACAGAAACCTCGTGCTTATTTTGTTCTCGCTGTTTTTCTATTCATGGGGAGAGCCTGTGTGGGTTTGTCTTTTGATATTCTCTTCACTGGTAGATTTCACCTGCGGACTTGTTATAGAGAAACACAGAAACAGGTTTATGGCTAAGTTTGCCGTATTTATGTCTCTGCTTATAAACCTTGGACTTTTGGGCATTTTCAAATATTCGGGCTTCTTCGGAGAGAATATAAATCTTCTCTTCGGCTCATCGCTTCCTGTTATGAAGTTTGCCCTTCCGGTGGGAATTTCCTTCTACACCTTCCAGACAATATCCTATACCGTGGACGTTTACAGGGATAAAACTGAGGTACAGCACTCCTTCCTCAACTTCCTCATGTATGTTTCCCTCTACTTCCAGCTGGTAGCCGGTCCTATCGTAAGATACAGGGATGTTGCCCGGGAAATAGACAGCAGACAGGAAAACTTCTCTGACTTTTCAAAGGGACTTACAAGATTCTGCATAGGTCTTACCAAGAAAGTGATGATAGCCAATGTTGCAGGCAAGCTTTCGGAGACCTACCTCAAGGCACCCGAAGGAAGTCTTACAGTTTTGGGCGCATGGTTTGGAGCTGTGCTTTTTACCCTTCAGATCTACTACGATTTCTCCGGCTATTCCGATATGGCGATAGGCTTAGGAAATATGTTCGGCTTCCACTTCTTAGAGAACTTTAATTACCCCTACATAGCAAAGACAGCCTCCGAATTCTGGAGAAGATGGCATATTTCTCTGGGCAATTTCTTCAAAGACTATGTTTACATACCCCTGGGCGGAAACAGACATCATCAGATACTCAATCTTCTTGTAGTGTGGTTCCTCACAGGTCTCTGGCACGGAGCGTCGTGGAACTTTATAGTGTGGGGACTTTTCTACTGCGTATTTATCATGATAGAAAAGCTCATAGGGGAGAAGAACTTAAAGAAAGTTCCCTCCTTTATAATGCATATATATCTTTTGGTGATCGTTATAGTCGGATGGATGCTCTTCTACTTTGAGGATCTTTCCGAGGGTCTGCACTACATAAGCGTTATGTTCGGCAATTCCGGAGCGCTTTACAATGCAAATGACACAATTGATTTTTACAACAATGTTATCTGGGCTTTTGTGGCCATTTTATTCTCAACTCCCGTTGTGAAGTTCTGCGAGAACAAGCTGGTACAAAAATACGAATGGATAGAAAATACCGTAAGCTTTATACTTCCTATTGTGAACATAATACTTTTGATACTCTGCACCTCCTTCCTTACAGGTCAGAGCTACAATCCGTTCTTATACTATAAATTCTAAGAAGGGGATAAAATGAAGAATAAGAGACGCAGGAAATTTGCAATAATGAATTCGGCGCTGTTCGTCTACTTTATTGCAGTAATGGGAACAATACTTGTTATTTATGATAAGCCGGATTATTCCGAGCTTGAGAGGCGTGACCTTGCAAAGTGGCCTGAATTTACAAAGGAAAGCTACTTTGACGGAAGCTACACAAGAAATATTTCAGCTTATATAGCCGATGTTTTTCCCTTTAGAGAAAACTTAATAAATTTAGCTTCCGATGTAAAGGAACTTAACGGTTTCAGATTTGACGATATCAAGATACATAATGTCAATATGCAGGAAGCTCAGAGCCAAAGCGAGCCTGCAAAGGAAGAGATATCTGCAAGTGAGTCCGTTTCAGAAGCTGTGGACAGCTCTTCTATCAGTGAAAGCACCTCTGCAAAAGAAGAGATAAGCGCTTCTGAGAGCACTGCTCCCTCTGAAAGCGAAAATGTAAAGCCCGAGCCTAAGCCCGTAGAGGAACAGGCAACAGCCAACAACGGCATCTATGTATACAAGGGCAAGGCTTTTGCCATGTTCGGAGCGTCAAGATCTATGGGAGACTACTATGCCAGCGCTGTAAATTACTATCATCAGGTATTCGGAGACAGCGTAAAGATCTATAACCTCATAGTTCCTTCCGCAATAGAATACGGAATGCCTGAAAAATACAAAAAGATGTCTCAGCCTCAGAAGCCCGCTATCGAATACGTTTACAGCAATCTTGATCCGGCTGTCACACCTGTGAGAATTTATGATACTCTTATGGACCACAAGGACGAGTATCTTTATTTCGGCACCGATCACCACTGGACTGCTCTGGGAGCTTACTATGCTTACACAGAATTTGCAAAGTCAGCAGGACTTACACCGGTAGATATAAATACTCTTCCTAAAAAGACACTTAACAATTTTATCGGAACATTATATAATCAGACTAACGACAGCAGTCTCCTTGAGCATCCCGACCATGTGGATTACTATGAAATGACCTACCCGGTAACCTGTTACAGGATCCAGAAGGACCAGCCTTACACCTACTACGAAGAGCCCCTTTACGGAGAATACGCACTTCCCGGAAACTCATATTCTGTATTCCTGCACGGAGATTTTCCTTTGACAAAGATAGTTACAGGAAATAAGAACGGCAAGAAGATAGCTGTTATCAAGGAATCCTACGGAAACGCTTTCTCTCCCTTCCTTATAAACAACTACGAGGAGATATATGTTGTAGACGAAAGACATTTCCAGACAGATCTTATAGGACTTGTAAGGGACAACGGCATTCAGGAGATACTCATAATAAACAATGTTGCGGCAGCTCACACAGGCTTCCATATAGACAACATTATCAGAATATTAGATCAGCAGTATATTCCTCCTGCACCTGTTCCCGAAGTACCGGCTCCTCAGAGCGAACCTGTTCCTGAGGAAACCTACAACGATGAAGATGATGACGATTAAAAGAAAGGAAATTCTCAGATGAAGCTGAAAAAAGCAGGAAGCCTCTTACTCTTACTTATCTTAATACTGACTTCCTGCGGCTTTGACAGCGATAAGCCCAACGAAGAACGGCTTCGCAAGGAAAAGAAGAACTATACAGTAACTGTCAGCAATAAGGCAGGGGAGGCAGGAATAAAAGCGGTAGAGGAATTTTGCGATAAAGCAAAGCTTCTTTCCGGCGGAGATCTTACACTTACCTACAAGGTATCGGAGGATGCCCTTGCGGACTTTTACGACGGAGCGGATTTCATATTTGCCTCAAACAGCGAAATTGCCAGAGCCAACGGCGACTTTGCATCCTACACCTCGCCCTATTACTTTGAAAGCTGTAAAAAAGCTCTTCTCACCTTAAACAGCAAGGAATTTCTTGAGCACACCTCCGACATCACACAGAGCCTTTTGAACGGAAAGCAGCTGGGCTGTTTCTACAACGGAACCTCTGTTTTCATTTCCAACAACGTGGACAATCTCTTCATATTTGACGATGAGGGCGAAAGACTTACAGATTTTGAAAATCTCAGAGTTTACGGAGGCTTTGATTATATCGACGAGTACATTCTCAGCAAGCTGGGCATAGATGTTGTGAAGGCCGAAAAAGACGAGATATTCCAGAAATTCAACGATGCTCAGAGCCACACTGTAATGGTGAAAAAGCATGATCTCGGTTCACTTAAGCTTTCACCTAAAAGAGATCAGCTTTTCTATTACAGCCAGCCTTACAGATACGATTTTAACTGGCTTTTCATATCCGACGAAGTTTTAGAGGATATGTATCCCGGATATGTAGATATAATAAAAGAAGCTGCCGCATATGCACTGGGCTTAAATGACACCTATCTTTTTGAAAAGGAAAAGGAATCCAGAGACAGCATCGAAGCTTACCCCATAACCTACATGGATTATTCCATTGACGGCGCAAAGAATTTTGTGGAGGAAGCTTTCAGAAGTGTGCGCTTCAAAAGAACGTGGGATGTAAACAACCACGAGACAATTAAAAATATCTTAGAATAGAAAAAAATATCACCTCATAAGCTTATTTGGGGTGATATTTTGAAAAGGACAGTTTTAGTTTTATTCTGCGGCATAATAGCAGCTTATTCTGCCTTTGTGGTAAAAAAGGACATAGTTCCTGCCTTAAACAGCAGTATGGTTTTTCCTTCCTCAAGATTTTGCATCATAGATGCAGGACACGGGGGTTTTGACGGAGGTGCGGTTGCCTTTGACGGTACCTTGGAAAAGGACCTCAATCTGCAAATGGCAAAGAAGCTGAACGATATACTCATACTCAACGGCTACCAGACTGTTATGATAAGGCAGGAGGATATTTCCGTTGAGGAAGCAGGGGATACCCACAAGAAAAAAGGCGACATCAGAAAACGTTTTAAAATAGCAGAAACATACCCTGATGCGCTTTTCATAAGCATACACCAGAACTCATATAAACAGAGCAATTCCGAGGGAACACAGGTCTTTTACGGAAGCAAAAATCCCAAAAGCCTGCTTCTTGCAGAAGCTGTGCAGGATGCTGTAAAGAACGGTTTGCAGATAAAAAACAGAAGAACCACCAAAAAAGCAGGCAATAATCTCTACCTGCTCTCTCATATGGAAAATGTGAGCATAATGGTGGAATGCGGCTTTATTTCAAATAAAAACGAACTTGCAAAGCTCAAAGACGAAGAATATCAGCAAAAGCTCATGCTTAGAGTTTTTGAAGGAATAGAAAAATACTACGAAAGAGAAGGAATGTGCAGTGGCTAAGATAAAAAAGCTTTTCGTATGTTCAGAATGCGGATACCAGTCTGCAAAATGGATGGGAAAATGCCCCGAATGTGAAAAATGGAACACCTTCACCGAAGAAGTCATTTCCGACGCTCCTGTGGAAAAATATAAAAAGACACCTGCCGCTTCTTACGACAGAACCTCTTTGATTTCCCTCAAGGATATAAATTCAGGTGAGGAAATAAGATATAAAACCAATATAAGCGAGCTGGACAGAGTATTGGGCGGCGGTATGGTTCCGGGCGAAGTTGTGCTTCTCAGCGGAGACCCCGGAATAGGCAAATCCACACTTCTTTTGCAGATGTGCAAGAGCCTTGACAGAGAGCTTCGCATACTGTATGCAACAGGCGAGGAAAGCTCCCGTCAGATAAAGCTTCGTGCCATAAGACTGGGCGTGGAAGGGGATAACCTCTACATATACGCAGGTACAAATCTTATGAGCATAGTCGGCATAATCGAAACACAGAAGCCCGACCTTGTTATCATAGATTCAATTCAGACTATGACTATATCAGAGCTTTCTTCATCAGCAGGAAGTGTAACTCAGATAAGAGAATGCACACAGCAGCTTATACTTTCAGCAAAGACTCTGGAAATACCCATCTTCCTTGTAGGTCATGTCAATAAGGACGGAGCTATTGCAGGCCCTAAGATATTAGAGCATATGGTGGACGCTGTTATTTACTTTGAAGGTGAGAGAAACCTTTCATACAGAATTATAAGGGCTGTAAAGAACAGATACGGCTCCACAAACGAAATAGGCGTATTTGAAATGCTGGGCGACGGCTTGAGAGCTGTGGAAAATCCCTCGGAAATGCTTCTTTCCGGAAGACCGCAGAATGTATCGGGCACCTGTGTAACCTGCGTCATGGAGGGAAGCCGTCCCATCCTGGCAGAGATACAGGCACTCATAAGCAAGAGCACTTATCCTTCCCCTAAAAGATCTGCAAACGGAATAGATTATAACCGCTTCTATATGCTGACTGCGGTTTTGGAAAAGCGATGCGGATTTTTTGTCGGAAACTTAGATATCTACACAAACGTAGTAGGCGGTCTTAAATTGGATGAAACTGCGGCAGACCTTGCAGTTCTTACTTCTTTAATATCCAATCTTCTGGATAAGCCCTTAAACCACGATGTAGCTGTAATAGGCGAAGTCGGTCTTGCAGGCGAAACCAGAAGCGTAAACAGGATAAATCAGCGAGTAAACGAAGCTGTGCGCTTAGGCTTCAAAAAGATAATTGTCCCCAAGATAGATGCCGCAAAATTAAGAAATATAGGCGACGATGTAGAGATAATCGGCATAGCAAACGTAAATGAGATAAGAAGAATTTTCTAAGTTGTGAAGAAGGTAATTTAATGGAGCTTTGGGATATATACGATTTCAACAGAGAGAAAACAGGGGAGGTAATGAAGAGAAGAAGCCGCCCCCAGAAAAACAAAAGACATCTTGTAGTAAATATCTGCATTATAAATAAAGAGAATAAAATGCTCATTCAGAAAAGGACAGACACAAAGGAAGTCTGGCCCTCTCTCTGGCAGGTAACAGCTTCGGGAAGCGCAATAACAGGGGAAACAAGCACTGAGGCCGCACACAGAGAGCTTTTGGAAGAGATGGGAATAGACCACGACTTCTACAATGAAGTGCCAAAGGTGAGCCTTACAGCCCCCACAAGCTTCCGTGATTTTTATGTTATACATGAAGATATAGATATAAATACCCTAAGGCTTCAGAAGGAAGAGGTAGCCGATGCAAAATGGGCGTCAAAGGAAGAAATATTAAAGCTTCTGGATGAAGAGTCCTTCATGCCCAACTACAAAAGCTTTATCGAGCTGCTTTTTGAAATAAACTAAAAAAATAAGGATGCCGGATAATTAAATCTGACATCCTTTTTCTTTACTTTTTAAGCATGGAGAGCTTCTGCCTGATAACCGATTCGTTCTTTGCAAAATCTATGACGGCATAGAGAATTGTAAATACGCCGAACAGAATAGTCATCTGCATTGGCTTTTCAAAGCCTATGACACCGAAAGCCCAGTGAACTCCTGCACCTATTACCACAAGACCTATGATGAAGAACACATAAAGTCTTGCTGTCATGTTCTTTCGGGAAATGCTCTGAAGATATTTTGTCCATTCCTCATCATTCATCTTTGTTATTTTTCTTTTTAATGTAAAGGTAAGTGAGAGCAGTCCAACCGTGACAATGGAGACAAGAGCCATGCCCATAATAAATACGACGGCAACGCTGAGTAAAAATTTAATAGGAATCCTCTCCTTACTTTATCTTGGCACCGTCGGAAAAAGCGTTTCCTGCCTTTTCTCCAACCTTGCGGTATATTCCCTCGATGGGATCAAATACAATAGCCTCCAGCTTTGCAGAATCGACCTCGCCCTTTTCGTTGAGAGCCTTTTCATCAACACTGATATTTACGATCTTTCCAACCATGCGCTCTGTTTTCTCATCGTAGGAGAGAAGCTCGCACTCCATAGCCATGGGAAGCTCCCTGATAACAGGCGCATTTACAAATTCAGACTTTTCAACTGTGAACTTGGCACGCTCCAGCTTATCGGGGACCTTCTTTCCGGAAACTATGCCCACGTAGTCACATTCGGCAACGTGTTCTGCATCGCCGATGCTTACAGTGAAAGCCTTGTTTCTCAGAATGTTGTCTGTGGACTTGTGCTCTGCCACACATATGGAAATGGTGTCCATTCCGCTGGTACCGCCCCATGCGGCATTCATAGCATTTGCTGTTCCGTCCTCGTTATAAGAAGCGATGATAAGCACAGGCTGAGGATAAAGCCAGGGCTTGCTTCCGAAATTCTTTCTCATATAAATTCCTCCATTCAAATCAAATAGAAAACTACTACTTAATTGTACTACCATCCACAGCTTTGTCAATTATATATTGATTAAATTTAGATGAACTGCCCAACAAAAAATCCCTGCCGCAATTAAACGACAGGGAAGAAGCTTTAGGGCTTTTTAAAAATGAGAACTGGCTTCTGGGAGATAACTTTTTCATCAATTACAGCTGAATTGCTTTCGAGGTATACCACATTGTCGCAAAGACAGGTGAAGTCATCAATTGAAGCTATTTCGTCAAATCCGAAGTCCTCGCCTCTGTAATGCATGGGAATGATAACCTTTGCCTCTATTTCCTTCAGGATATCAAAGGCTTTTTTCGCATCTATCGTATAATAACCGCCCACAGGTATCATAACTACATCTGCACATTTGAGAAGTGCGGCTTCTTCCTTTTTTAAGGGACATCCCAAATCACCCATGTGTACTACCTTAAGACCGTCAAATTCTATTAAGGCGATGTTGTTTTTGCCTCTTAAAGCACCCTTTTCTTCATCGTGATAGGTGGGCAGAAATGTTATATTGTAGCTGTGGCTTCTGCCTGTGTATTTTATAAGGTGGGCGGCACTGTGGTCACCGTGACCGTGACTGCATATCACCTCGTCAGCTTCTGTCCCTTTGGGAATATCCTTGTAACCGGGCACATATCCGTTTTCAAAAGGATCAAAAACGATTGTGCCGTGCTCACTTTCCAGCATAAAGCAGGAGTGTCCGAACCATGTTATTTTCATATTGTCCTCCTTATTGTGCAAAGCTTTTCTCTATCTTCTATTAAAGAATAACATATAAGGCAAAAAGCTTCAATATTTTGCTTTATAATGCAGTTAAATTAAATCTAACGGTTGAAAATTTAACAAGGATGCAATATAATAAATATTTGTGATTACAGAAAGAAAAGAGAAGAATATGCAGACACATGACTTTTATTATGACCTTCCGGAAAAGTTTATAGCTCAGCATCCTGTTGAACCCAGAGATTCTTCAAAGCTCATGGTTTTAGATAAAAAAACAGGCGAAATAGAGCATAAGATATTCAGAGATATCGTCGATCTTTTAAATCCCGGGGACCTTTTGGTTTTAAATGATTCCAGAGTTCTTCCCGCAAGACTTCTCGGCAAGAGAACAGAGACCGACGGCGCCATGGAGCTTTTGCTTTTGGAGCAGAAGGGAATAGACACATGGGAAACTCTCGCAAAGCCCGGTAAAAAGGCAAAGCCCGGCACAAGATTCGTATTCGGCGAAGGACTTTTAGAAGCTGAGATCTTAGATGTTTTAGAAGGCGGAAACAGACTTGTAAAGTTCCACTACGAAGGAAACTTTTACGAAGTTCTTGAGAAGATAGGCAATATGCCCCTTCCTCCTTATATCACAGAAAAGCTTGAGAACCCCGAGAGATACCAGACAGTTTACTCCAAGGACTTAGGCTCTGCCGCAGCTCCCACAGCAGGACTTCACTTCACAAAGGAACTCCTTGAGAAGATAAAGGAAAAGGGAGTAGATATCGAATATGTCACTCTTCACGTCGGTCTGGGAACTTTCAGACCTGTAAAGGTTGATGACATTACAAATCACAAGATGCACTCCGAGCACTACCATCTTCCTCAGAAAACAGCTGACGCTGTAAATAAGTGCAAGGAGAGAGGCGGAAGAGTTATCGCTGTCGGCACAACAAGCTGCCGCACACTGGAAACAGCAGGTCTTTCCGGCTTCCCCTTAAAGGAAATGGAAGGCTACACAGATATTTTCATCTATCCCGGCAAGACACTTAATGTTATAGATGCTCTTATCACAAACTTCCATCTGCCTGAAAGCACACTCGTTATGCTGGTTTCTACTCTTGCAGGAAGAGATCATATCCTCAATGCCTACGAAAAGGCAAAGGAAAATGACTATCGCTTCTTCAGCTTCGGCGACGCAATGTTCATAAGATAAAAATAAAGCACCCTTTTGCATTTTAGCAAGAGAGTGCTTTTTCTTTTTGATATTAGAAGTTTACGCCGCAGACTAAAACGATATTTGCATAGGGTGTAACTTCGCCGCTTCTTATTACATATTTTGCATTTGCACTTAATTTCTTGAGCTCTTCATGTGTGATAGCCTTGCAGGGCTTATCTCCCATGATCTCCTTGATTTCCTTGCCGAGATCGGGGCTTACTTCGTCAGTTTCCTTTGCAAGCATATAGGATTCAACAACGAGCTCATTTTCTACTGCCTTTAAAACGTCTGTGAATTTGGGGATTCCTCTTACAAGGCTTAAGTCTATAACCTTGGGACCTTCGGGAATGGGAAGACCGGAGTCTCCGATAACAACATAATCTGTGTGGCCGCAGGAAGCCACCGCCTTTATAAGCTCAGGATTTAAAATTCCGCTTTTTGTCATTTAAATTTCTCCTCCACATATTAAAATTGAATAAAGATGTAATTCAACACACCACATATACAATATAAACTAAATATCGCTATAAAAAAAGCTAATAATATCAACAAAAAAAAGAAAAATAATTATGCTATATAGTAAAATCAAACGATTTTATATTACAGTGACTACAAAATCTTGACATGTAAACAAGTATGTATAAAATATATAGTAGGTATGGTATGAAAAAATACACAGCTTGGATGCTGCGTTAGTCCTAACTTACCTGCACAGCAAAACTTACACTCCGGCAATAAGCGCTTAAGAAGGGAAGTATTCAGGATATGAAAAAAATCCTTAATTTTGGCTCATTGAATGTGGATATGGTTTACAGTCTCCCGCACTTCGTCAGACCGGGAGAAACTCTTGCCGCCACAAAAATGGAACTTTTCCCGGGAGGAAAGGGACTCAATCAGTCGGTTGCTTTAAGCCGAGCAGGTGCAGAGGTTTACCACGGCGGTAAAATCGCACCGGACGGCAAATGGCTTTCAGACTTTTTGAAGGAAAGAGGCGCCGATACAAGATTTGTTTCTATGGACGGCTCTGCAACAGGAACTGCGGTTATACAGGTTCCTCCTTCGGGTGAAAATTGCATCATTATAAACCACGGCGCAAATTACGAGATCACAAAGGAAGAAATAGACAAGGCCTTTTCTTTATTTGAAAAGGGCGACCTCCTTCTTTTGCAGAACGAGATCAATCTTATTCCTTATCTGATAGAAACGGCTTACAATAAGGGAATGGATGTTGTTTTAAATCCTTCTCCTATTGATGACGAGCTTTTAAAGCTTGATCTGAGCCATGTAAAGTACATACTTTTAAATGAGATCGAGGGCGAAGCTTTCACAAAGGAAAAAGAGCCTGAGAAGATTTTAAAAGCACTTTCAGAAAGATATCCCGGCCTTAAGATCGTACTCACCTTGGGTAAAGACGGAGCCGTTTACAAAGACGGCGACAAGCTGGTACGACAGAACATATACAAGGTTAAGGCTGTTGACACCACAGCAGCAGGGGACAGCTTCACCGGCTTCTTCTTAGCATCTATTTGCGAAGGAAAGACTGTGGAAGAAGCACTTTCCACTGCCGCAAAGGCTTCTGCAATCGCTGTTTCCAGAATGGGTGCTGCATCCAGCGTGCCCACTATGGAAGAGGTAAAGAACGCACAGCTTGAAGAAGCAGAGACGGAGGTGAACTGATGCATATTAAGATGGAAGGCATCAGCAAGAGCTTTGGAGGAAACAAGGTTCTTGACAATGCCCAGTTTGAACTGAATGACGGCGAAATAATCGCTCTCGTAGGAGAAAACGGCGCCGGAAAATCCACTTTGATGAAGATCCTCACAGGTGTTTATCAGAGAGACGAAGGAAAGGTCTTTGTAGACGGCAGAGAAGTTTCTTATCACCATCCCAATGAAGCAGCTTCCGAAGGTATAGTATTTATCTATCAGGAGCTCAATGTTATGTTTGACCTTACGGTTGAAGAAAACATGTTCATGGGCAAGGAGATAAAGAAAAAGTTCGGCGTTTTAGATACAAAGGCTATGAGAAAGCGATGTCAGGAAGCTATGGACGAATTGGGAGTCAGCATACCTGTTGATGCAGTTATGAGCGACCTTTCAGTCGGACAGCAACAGATGATCGAAATTGCAAAGGCACTTATGTGGGATGCAAAGGTCATCATCATGGACGAGCCCACAGCGGCCCTCACCTCCAAGGAAACTGAGGTGCTTTTCTCCGTTGCAAGACGTTTGAGAGAAAAGGGCGTTTCTATCGTTTACATATCCCACAGACTTGAAGAAATATTCGAGCTTTGTGACAGAGTGAGCGTTTTGAGAGCCGGATACTTCATTTCCACAAAGAAGATAAGCGAAACCGATATGAACGAGCTTGTCAAGCAGATGATAGGCAGAGATATCGGTGAACGTTATCCCGAGAGAAAGAGCCATATAGGCGAAAAAGTTCTGGAAGTAAAGAACCTCAATAAGCAGGGACTTTTTAAAGATGTAAGCTTTAATGTAA
>SAMEA104404106__coassemble_1315_pt1 | contig 19294 bp, 16 predicted proteins | sample SAMEA104404106__metabat2_low_PE_047 | metagenome-assembled genome bin SAMEA104404106 (sample SAMEA104404106) | Balaenoptera acutorostrata | reverse complement strand
TATTTCCGCCTAATTTTGCTCCGTCACGGAAAGCAACTGTGCCTTCGCCTGTTATCTTGCCGTGATTTTTAAATTCTGCGCCTGTGAGGATGTCGAGATTTCCTGCAAGCTCCAGTGTGTTTTTGTCCTCAAGTGCAAGGCTGTTTGTGACCTTGAGGCTTTCATTTTCGGGAACTCGGAGAGAAGCTTCGATCTTGCTGTTTTCGGGGAGCTTTCCGGAAACGGAAGAGCCGTCTCTAAAGGTAACAAGACCTGTTATTTTTCCGTTGTTGATAAGCTTTCCTTCGACTACCACGTCATTGGAAACCTCTTCTTCTGACTTTACTGTCAGTGTATCGTCCTTTGATACAAAGATGGTTCCGTCCTTGTGAGCATTATGGGGAAGATTTCCTTCGAGGGAGGAGGATTTTTCAAATATGAGCTTTCCTTCTCCTGTGATAGAGCCCTTATTTGTAAGTGTTACGTTTTCGGCAACTACCATATCGCCGTCAAGCTTTATTTCCTTTTCCTCGGGGATAACTAAGCTGTGAGAAAGCTTGAGTACCTCGTCCTTGGGAACGGTGAGGATATTTTCCATTGTGAAGCTGATGGGCATATTTCCCGATACAAGGGAACCGCTCTTAAAGCTTACATTTCCTTCACCTTCGATAGTGCCGAGATTCTTAAGCTTGCCATCTCCGGCAATTTCCAGTGTGCCGAGGACAGAAACCTTGTTTTTCTCGTTTACAAGAAGCTCATTTTCAATTGTAAGTGTATTTTCCTTGGGAACTGTTAATTTGCCCTTGATTTCTGTCTTAGCTTCCTTGGGTATAAGTCCGGAAGCTGCTGTCTTATCTTCAAAGACTATCTTTCCTGTGCCTGTTATCTTTCCTGCATTTTGGAAGGAGCCGTTTTCAGTTATTTCCAAAGTGCCGTTGAGGGCTAATATCTGCTTGTCTGCAAGGCTGAATTTATTTACTCTGAGTATTTTGCCCTCGGGAATTTCCGCCTTGTGCTCGATAACGAAGCTGTCGGGGATATTTCCGCTTACCTTTGCACCGTCTGCGAGGAGGATATTTCCTGTGAGAGTGCCGTTATTGATAAGCTCGCCGTAAACCTTAATATCCTTGCTGACTTCTGTTTTTTCGGGAATTGTCAGTGTCTTTTGGGAAGGAACTGAGATAGTTCCCTCAAAGCTGTGAGCTTCGGGGAGGTTTCCTGAGAGGGAAGAGCCGTCGGAGAATTTCACATTTCCCTTTACAGTTCCTAAATTATCAAGCTCGCCGTTTACAGTTAGGGTTGATTTTTCGGGAACGGTCAGTGTTTCTGTCTTTCCTACTGTAAGTGTCTTTTCATTAGGAACAGAGAAGTTGCCCTTAACTTCCAGATAGGAGGGGAGCTTTCCTGCTAAAAATGCGCCGTCGGAAAGTGTTATCTTTCCTTCAAGCTCTCCTCTGTTTATGATAGTTCCTGCTACGCTCATGGGGTAGGAGGAGCTGACACCCTCGGGAACTAAAAGGGACTTGCCTTCATTTACCTTGAAGCCGCCCTCGCTGTTTTTGGGTAAATTGCCGCAGAGGGAGGAATTTTCTTTAAACTTTACCTTTCCTTCCACTGAGCCGTTGTTTTCAAGATTGCCGTTTACTGTGAGCACCTTTCCCTCGGGGATGATGAGGTGCTGGCGTTCTGCTATCTTGAGAGTCTTGTCGGAGGGGACAGATATATTTCCCTCTACCGCCATGTCGTCGGGGAGTATTCCGCAGAGGGAGGAGCCCTCGGAGAACATTATCTTCTTTTCTGCCACGCCCTCATTCATAAGAGTGCCGGATACATGGATGGATACAGAGAGCTTTTCGTCCGGTCTCAATGTGAACATCTTTCCTGCCGGTATCTTAAAGAAGCGTGCGAAGCTTGCATTCCTGGGCAAAAAGCCGCTCAAGCCTGCGTTGTCATTAAACTTTATAATGCCGTCGCCCTCGATGGAGCCTTCATTTTCCACATTACCTGCAACAGTGACGGTTTTTCCTCTGGGGATAGAGAGCTTCTTTCCCTCGGGGACAGTGAAGCTGTACTTTTCGTGCTTGGGAACTGTGAAGGAGCCCTCAAAGGCAACCTTATCGTCAAGCTTTCCTAAGTAGCTTCCGCCATCTAATACAGTAAGCTTTGTATTTCCGGAAACTGTGCCCTCATTTATGAGGAGGCCCTTCCAGTTGAGACCTGCGTCTGTAAGCTCTAAATTTCCTTCATTTATAAATGTGCCTGCGTTGTCGGATGTTATCTTGCCTTTTATAATGGATAAGCTGCCCTTGTTTTCCACCAAAGCTATGTTGGCAGCTTCGCCCTTTATAATGAGCTTTCCGTCTTTATTTATGCTGATGGAAAGCTTTGTGCCGGCTTTCAGCTTTTTGCCTGTGTCTATTGTAAGACTTGCAGAGGGAGCGATCTCGATTTTGGAATTTCCGGCAAGCAGGAGATCTTTTTCCGGTGTTATATTTCCCTTTACTATGTAGCTTCCCTCGGGGAGATTTTCTGATGCTGCTGTGATCTCGGTCTTTTCTTCCGAAACAGAGATCAATGTGCTGACCTTTGTATTCTCTTTGGCGTCCGATGCAAAAGCAAAAGCTGACATGGACAGCATGAGAGATGTGGCAAGGAGCAGTGACAAACCCTTTTTTAAAGTTGTCTTCATAATATTTCCTCCTTTATTGTGGAATCAAAACTATTTGATTTTACCTTTTATGATATAATTTAGAGCTAATCAACAACTATTATACTAATTATAGAAAAATAAGCCTTAAGTGTCAATAAAAAGGTGGCTTACTTTGTAAAAATGCGGAAGGATATCCTCATTTTACACCTATATATAAAGTGGGGAAAAAAGTGGATTTATTTGCATCAGAATCAAAAAAATTTGCCTGTGGGTAGTTAAAACATTGACATTTATATTTGTGGGCGATACAATAACCTAATGTAAGTATACTTAATCGGTATATATAAGGGGTTAAATTATTTACAAAGAGATCCAGTAAGAAAAAGAGGTGCATAAAGATGCTCAGCTTAAGAAACATCAGCTGGAGCGCTCCCGACGGTAAGGAAGTGCTCAAAAATATAAATTTAGATGTAGAGGAAGGCAAGCTTGTTGTTATCACAGGCCCCAACGGCAGCGGTAAGACAACAATGGCTAAGGTTATTGCAGGTATCGAGAAGTCTTCCGGCGGAGAAATCTTTTTAGACGGTGAAAATATCACAAACTGTGATGTCACCGAAAGAGCAAAGAAGGGAATTAGCTTTGCTTTTCAGCAGCCCGTAAGATTTAAGGGCATAACAGTTAAACAGCTTATGGAGATAGCTTCCGGCAAGACACTCGACAGAGACAGCCTATGTCAGATCTTATCTTCCGTAGGACTTTGTGCAAACAGCTATCTCAACAGAGAAATAGACTCCACACTTTCCGGCGGCGAAATAAAGAGAATAGAGATAGCATCAGTATTAGCCCGCCACACCAAGCTTTCCGTATTCGATGAGCCCGAAGCAGGTATCGACCTTTGGAGCTTCAAGAACCTTATCGAAGTTTTTGATGAGATACACAAGAACTTAAAGGGAACACTCATCATCATTTCCCATCAGGAAAGAATTTTAAGAATAGCAGACGAAATCGTCCTCGTTGCAGACGGCAAGGTAACCGACAGAGGTCCCGGCAAGGAAATGCTGGGAAAGATGCTGGCAAGCCAGAATGCAGAGGCATCCTGCAGAAGACAGGAGGAACTTTTCAATGAGTAATGAATCCATCAACGAAATAACCAAAAAGCTTTTAGGAATAGTTTCCGACTGGACAGGCACATTCACAGGTGCTTACAATATAAGACAGGACGGCGCATGTGCAGGACGAGTTTCCTCTAAGAACATCAAGATCACATCCAAGACCGATCTTCCAGGACTTGATATCACAGTTGCCCCCAATACAAAGGGCGAAACAGTTTACATCCCTGCCTGTGTTACAAAGGGCGGAGTTGACGACCTTGTTTATAATGACTTCTTTATAGGCGAGGGAGCAGATGTGCTTATCGTTGCAGGCTGCGGAGTTCACACAGACGATCACTCCGAGGCAAGACACAACGGCATCCACAGATTCTTTGTAGGCGAAAATGCAAAGGTAAGATACGAGGAAAAGCACGTCGGAGAAGGAAACGGCGACGGCGGAAAGACCATCGACCCTGTTACCGATGTTGTTTTAGAGAAAAACTCCTACCTTGAAATGGATACATCACAGCTGGGCGGCGTAAGCAGATCTGTAAGAAGAACAAGCGCAAGATGTGCCGAGGGCGCAAAGCTTGTCATCAAGGAAAGGATCCTCACAGAGGGCGAGCAGACCGCAGAGACCTACTTCCAGGTTGATTTAAACGGCGAAGGAAGCGGTGCAGATATCGTTTCCAGATCCGTTGCAAGAGATAAGTCAAAGCAGAACTACGTTTCCACAATCGTCGGAAATGCACCCTGCACAGGACATTCCGAGTGCGATGCTATCATCGACAAGGATGCAATAGTTGATGCTTCCCCCAGACTTTTCGCAAGAAACAGTGACGCTTCTCTCATCCATGAAGCGGCTATCGGAAAGATAGCAGGCGAGCAGATATTAAAGCTTCGCACACTGGGACTTACAGAGGAAGAAGCTGAAAGCAAGATCATCGAAGGCTTCTTAGCTTAAATTTGATATTTAAAATCCCCGAGGCGGCAAGAAAAAGCTGTCACGGGGATTTTTTTTTTATAAATTGCAAAAAAAGAACTCCGCCTAAAAAAGACGAAGCTCTTTGATTTTTGTAGTTTATCGGATAAATAAAAAATTTAGAGATTTACAGTGAAAGACGGTATATTTCGGGTGCTGTCTGCTTAAAACCGACAGATGTAAACATTTTTCGACTTTGCTGATTGAAAGAATAGATTTCCGCATCAATTTTAGTCCAGCCGATCTGTACGGCCCGATCTATTATTGCCGCAACAGCTTTCCTGCCAATATGCCGATTCTGATATTCCCTGCATATCACGACGGCAATTTTACCGTTATAAAGGGTAATATCTCCAATCAGGTGACTTCTTCCGTTTTCCCTAAATTTAATATAATAACATTCTCCTGCTTTTGCCAAATACCTGTACATTCTGCTGAGCAGTTCCCTGTCATAAGGACTGTCACGGTTGTCCACCTGCTTACATATTTGCAGATCCTGATACCATGGAAAAGTTCTTTTATAGTTAGGATAGTATTTAACAAGAGAAAGTGCAGAGTCAATCACAATTTCTTTGGGCTGTACATAATGCTCGATCATAAAATCTTACTTTTCTTCCTCCGTCGGAATACGTGTATACTCTTTAAATTCCTTACTGCAGGCCCCGTACGCTAAGTAGTTTTCATGTGCCTTTAAAAGTGTAAGTCCGTTATTTTCATCGCTTGGCTCATCCTCACCTGATATAAACACATCATTTTCCCAATAGCATACAGGACAGATGTAGGCTGTCGCTTTATCCTGAGGGACCGGTAATGTTTTGTATCCACAGCAGGGGCATTTATATTTTGCCATCTTTTCCTCCAAATTTGTGTGCTGTTTTATGTATCAGGTTTTCCTAAATACAATGTTCTGTTATCTCCGTCATATAAGCTCACAGTGAAGTTGAAAGAACTTCTGTGGAGAATATCCGCTCCCGATGCTTTATCTTTCAAAAAACATTAGAGAATATTAGCCGAAGAGCTCCGATGCCTTCTTAGCCATGCGGCTTCCGTAGATGTTGAATATATCCCTGTATTCTTCCAGATGACCTGCCAGAGCAACGGGTCCCAGATGTATGTAGGGGCGTCCTTCTGCGGCACCTGAGGAATAAACGAGCATACCCTTTACAAGAGCCATTTCCAGGGTGTTCTGGATGGCTAAATCTGCACCGCCCTGCACAAAGTTGGCTGTCGCATAACAGCCTGCCAGCTTTCCTGCAAAGGGGATGTCAGAGACAGTATCCATCATCTTCTTTATCTGCCAGCAGCCTCCTGCCACATAGGTGGGTGTGCCGAAGATAACAGCACTGCTACCTCCGATGAATTCCCTGTCGATATTGGCTTCATCAATTATATTCATAAGCTTTACTTCAGCCTTGGGATCGAAGCTGAGTATGCCGTCACGGATCATTTCACCTGTTTTTTCGGTGTTGCCGCTTTTGCTTACATAAACAATACTTATTTTCAAAAAAGATCATTCCTTTCTGTCATTGTAAATATAAGTGTACCACGTCCTGAAAAAAGTACAATAGGTCATGCCCTGCCTTAGAAAATATATAAGAAATATAAAGCTTCTGATTTTCAGCTTCCTTGACAAATTTCGGGAATTCCTCTAATATGGTACTATACCGTACTAATTTTTTGAGGAGGCAAATATTCTGAAAAGTAAAAGAGAGATGGAGGTAATCTCCATAAGCAGCTGCAGAATAAATGCAATATACACACAGTGGGCAAAAAATCACGGCTTAAGCTACAATTCACTTATGGTACTGACAGCTTTGTCGGAGATAGGTCCCTGCACACAGAGGGATATCTGCGAGGGCTGGCTCATACCCAAGCAGACAGTGAATACAGTTGTGAGAGATTTTGAGAAAAAAGGCTATCTTGAAGCTTCAAAAGGCAAGGATAAAAAAGAAAAGCTCATTTCGTTTACCCCCCTGGGAAAGTCCTTCGCAGAAAGCTTTCTTGACGAAGCTGCGGAACTTGAAAACAGGGTATATGATGTTTTAGGGAAAGAAAATGCCTTTGAGCTTGCAAAGAGCATGGTTATATTTGCAAACACATTACAGGGGGAGGCAGAGAAAAATGGAAAATAGCAACGCACTGGCGAAGCAGTTTACCACAGCTTCCTTAATAAAGTTTGCCCTTCCCAATATAATAATGATGGTGTTCTTTTCTTTTTACACCATTGTGGACGGAATGTTCGTCTCCCGACTTGCAGGAACTTTAGCCCTCTCGGGAATAAATATGTCTTACCCCTTATTTTCCGTTCAGCTTGCCATAGGCATCATGTTCGGAACAGGCGGAAGCGCAGTTATAGCGAGAAAGCTGGGCGAGGGAAATGATGACGGTGCCAGGCAGGATTTTACCTGTATAATAGCTGTTGCCCTCATAACAGGCACACTTTTTGCGGTGGTCTGTCTGCCTTTTCTTGAGGAAATACTTATCTGGCTGGGAACCAGCGAGGCGCAGATGCCCCAGACTATGGAATATTCAAGATATCTGCTCTATTTTTCACCTGCCATGTTTTTGCAGACTATCTTTCAGGTTTTCTTTGTTACGGCAGGAAAGCCCTCTTTAGGTCTTGCGGTAACTGTTGCAGGCGGAGTTGCAAATATGATACTGGACTATGTGCTGATGGCTCCTCTTAACTTCGGCGTAAAGGGTGCGGCCATAGCTACCGGCATAAGCTACCTCATACCTGCCGTTGTGGGAATAGTTTACTTTTCCTTCCGGAGAAAGGGCTCACTTTACATAGTGAAATTTGATATGGATTACCCAATGCTTCTAAAGACCTGCTCCAACGGCTTTTCCGAGATGGTCACAAACGTAGCCAATGCGGTCACCACCTTCCTTTTCAATGTTATCTTCATGCGCTTCTGGATGGAGGACGGCGTTGCGGCCATAACCATGATAATGTACTTCCAGTTTGTATTTTCGGCGGCTTTCTTGGGCTTTTCCATGGGAGTTGCCCCCGTTATCAGCTATAAGCACGGTGCAGGGGACTTTTTACAGCTTCGTCATATAGTCAGGTCCTGCCTCGGATTTATAGGCGTTGCATCCGTTTCTATTTTTATAATTTCCAAGATGGTAATAGGCGTGAGCCTTTCAGTATTTACAGACCCTGCGGGAAATGTATTTAAAATAGCTGTGGAAGGCTTTCCCATATTTGCACTTTCATTTATATTCTTAGGAACAAATATCTTTGCTTCTGCCTTATTTACCGCCTTTTCAAACGGCGTAATACCTGCACTCATATCCCTCGCAAGGACATTTATCTTCCTTGTGGGAGCGCTTCTCATACTTCCCGATGCCATGGGCGAGGTGGGAATATGGCTGGCAGTTCCCGTTGCAGAATTTCTGGGACTTCTGGTCTCCTCCTTCTTTATCTACCACGGCAGGGTAAATTACGGATATTAGATTTTTTAAGAGCTTTAAGTTTATATCTTAGAGCTCTTTTTTGTAGCTAATTTTCAAAAGTTATAATATAATGTATTTGTATTTTTAAAATTTCGGAGGACTTTTCTGTGATCGACTTTGAAAACTTAAATGCCTACAAGGAAAATAACCGAATAGAAGCTAAGAAAGCTCAGGGCGGACTTCCCCAGAGCATATGGGAGACTTATTCCTCCTTTGCCAATACCATGGGCGGAATAATTCTGCTGGGCGTGGAGGAACTTTCCGATAAAGCCTTAAATCCCGTGCCCCTGCCAAATCCAAAGTGGCTTGTGGATGAATTTTGGGAAAAGGTGAACGATCCTCTCAAGGCCAACAAAAATATCCTGCGTGAAAGCGATATCGCCATAGAAAAGGTAAACGGCATGGATATAGTTGCCATCCGTGTGCCAAAGGCAGGGCTTTACGACAGGCCCATCTATGTGGACAACGAGCTAAAGAACACCTTCAAAAGAAACGGTGAAGGTGACTACCGCTGTACTTTAGATGAAATAAGAGATATGCAGAAAGCCTCCTCAGTCCTCACAGGAGATATGGTGCTTTTCCCCGACTTAGGTTTGGAAGCTGTAAACGAAGAGAGCTTAAACAAGTTCCGCAGAAGGATGGAAAACTGCTGTCCCGGCCATGTTTGGGAGGATCTTAATAATGCGGATTTTCTCTTTAAAATAGGGGCTCTGGGCAAAGAAGCTGAGGATAAGCTTTGCCTCAGTGCGGCGGGGCTTCTGATGTTCGGCAGGAAAAATGAGATACTTAAGAAGTTCCCCAATTACTCTTTAAATTACACCGAGGAAAGAGAAAACGGCACAAGAGAAAGAAGAATATCCACTTCCTCTGATACATGGAGCGGAAACCTCTATGATTTTTACTTCATGGTGAAAAAGAGATTTTTAAAGACTCTTTCAGTTCCTCTTATCTCTTCTGAAAGCTCTAAAAAAGAGGATATGCCTGTTTATGATGCGGTTTTTGAAGCTCTTTCCAACAGCCTTATAAATGCAGATTATTTTGCAGGGGGCATAGATATAGTAAACTTCGGAAATAAAGTGGAAATTTCCAATGCAGGCTCCTTCGGCGTGGATATTAAAAAAGCTGTGTCCGGCGGACTTTCCGAGCCCGGAAATCTTGGGCTTATGAAGATGTTTTCCCTTATAAATATCTCCGACTCTTTAGGAAGCGGAATCCCTCACATCTTTATGGTCTGGAATATAAGGGGCTGGGAGATGCCTCAGATATTCGAGGAAAACAATCCTGACAGAATTACAGTTTCCCTTGCCATAGGTAAAAAGGAAAACCTCCGTGAGCGCCTGAGGAGAAACAGCCGCACCCTTTCAAAGCTCCAGAGGGAAATGATAATAGACTATCTCACCGATAATTCAAAAGCCGGCTTAAAGACCATAGCCTTTGACCTCAATCTCAGCCTTTCAAAGACCCGGAGCGCACTGGAAAAGCTTTGCGAGGACGATATAGTTGTGGGCAAAGGTCCAAGGGGCAGCAGGATATACGAATTAAAAGCATAATATAAGAAAAAAGCAGTGCCTTTATTTGCAGGTACTGCTTTTTCTTATAGATATTATTAAAAGGAGATATGATTACATTTTTTCGCCGGGGATACAGGGAACTGCACCGTCGGGGATGGGGCAGATGTAGCCGCCGTACTTGGAAGTTATCTTCTTGTGCTCTTCCTTTGCCTTATTTAAAAGCTCCTCGTTTTCAATGAGGTCGATGGCTGTTGCGGCGATTACCTTTCCTGCTGTGAGAAGTCCCTTGTGACCGATGGAGGTTTTTCCGCAGGATACATTCTGCCAGGAGTGTCCGGGGGAAGCCGCTGCAAAGCAAACTGTGTTTATCTGTGCAGTAGGAACGCACCAGCTTACGTCGCCCACGTCTGTGGAGCCCTTGTTGCCCTTCATTGTGTATAAGTAGGGAACCAAGAAGTCATTTAAAGGAACTGTTCCGTGATTGGATACTTCGTCCACATAGTCTGCAATTTCGGAACTTTCCTTAGTTGCAGAGCCGGGGAGGGCGCCGTCCTTCATTTCAACTGAATCGTAAAGCTTCTGTGCATAGGCCTTTTCCTCTTCGGTGTGAACAGGAACGCCTACCTCTGAGAAGTTTTTGTAGTAAAGCTCCTCTAATGTCTTATTGGGAACTACATTTGCACAGCCGTCGATGAATTTCTTTTCTACTGTGGTTTCTGTCATCATAGCGGCGGCTTCGGCTATCTTATCTACACGCTTCTGAAGCTCCATGGCGTCTTTTGCCCATACGTCACGGACCATGTAAAGCACCTGTGCGTGGGGCTGAACTACGTTGGGGGAGTCTCCGCCTGCATCTGTGATGGAGTAGTGGATCCTTGCTGTGTCGGGCATATGTTCACGGAGGAACTGAACTCCTATATTCATAAGCTCTGCCGCATCGAGAGCCGATCTTCCTTTTTCGGGTGCGCCGGAGGCGTGGGAGGCAATACCTGTGAACTTATATTCAGTCTGGATGCAGGTGTTGCAGGTTCCGGAAACCACCTGATTTACTACTGCGGGGTGCCATGTGAGAGCCGCATCGCACTCGTAGAAAACTCCGTCACGGGCCATGAATGCCTTTGTAGCCGCACCCTCTTCACCGGGACAGCCGTAGAAGTTTACAGTGCCCTTGCCGGGGTGCTTTTCTAAATACTTCTTTACTGCGAAGGCCGCCGCCATGGAGCCTGTGCCCAGCATATTGTGTCCGCAGCCGTGGCCGCTTCCGCCGGGGATAAGCTCCTGACGCTTTGTTTCGCCGGGAAGCTGTGATAAGCCGGAGAGTGCATCGTACTCGGCTAAGATGCCGATGACGGGCTTGCCGGAGCCGTAGGTGGCCTTAAAAGCTGTTTCTATATTGCAGAAGGGATGCTCTACCTTAAAGCCTTCCTTCTCTAAGATCTCTGCATAGAGGTCACCGGACTTGTACTCTCTCAGGGAGAGCTCCGCAAATTCCCAGATCTTGTCTGATGCGCCTGTGATAACGTCTGCTTTTTCGTCTATATAATTAAGAAATTCATCTTTATGAGACATTTTCTTTTCTCTCCTTTTCTTTAGTGAAGTACCTTGGACAAAAATTCCTTTGTACGTGCATTCTGAGGATTATTGAATACCTCGTCGGGTGTTCCTTTTTCTGCGATGACGCCGCCGTCCATGAAAAATACCCTGTCGGAAACTTCCTTTGCAAAGCCCATTTCGTGGGTTACGATGACGGTTGTCATGCCTGTTTTAACTAAGTCCTTTATAACTGTGAGAACTTCTCCTACCATCTCGGGGTCAAGAGCACTTGTGGGCTCGTCAAAGAGCATTACATCGGGCTCCATAGCCAGAGCTCTTACAATTGCAAGTCTCTGCTTCTGACCGCCGGAAAGCTTGGAGGGGTGCATATTTATCTTATCTAAAAGTCCTACCTTGGATAATAATTCCTTTGTGAGAACTTCCATTTCTTCCTTTGTCTTTTTCTTTAAAAGCACGGGAGCCATGGAAACATTTTCGCCCACTGTCATATTGGGGAAAACATTGAAGTGCTGGAAAACCATGCCCATGTTCTGGCGTATGAGGTCGATATTTGCGTTCTTGTCTGTGATATCCTTGCCCTCAAAGTAGATCTTGCCGGAATCGGGCTTTTCAAGAAGGTTTAAGCAGCGAAGGAAGGTGCTTTTTCCGCCGCCGGAGGGTCCTATGATGGAAACTACCTCTCCTTTGTGAATTTCTTCTGTTACGCCCTTGAGAACCTGTAACTTTCCGAAGGACTTGTGGAGGTCGTCAACCTTTAAAAGTACATCTGTGTTAAGCATCGGTTCCGAGCCTCCTTTCTAAAGCTGCGATAAATTTGGACATTAAGAATGTGAGTAAGAAATAGATGATACCGATGATGGTGAGGGGCTCCATAACACGGAAGGTGATGGAGTTGATGGTCTTGAACTGTGTCATAAGCTCGCCTACAAAGAATGTGGAAGCTAAGGATGTTTCCTTTACGACTGCTACGAATTCGTTGCAAAGTGCGGGGAGGATATTCTTTACCGCCTGGGGAAGAACTACCTTTATCATGGCCTGACGGGAGGAAAGTCCCAAAGAGCGGGCCGCTTCCATCTGTCCCTGATCAACTGCATTTATGCCGGCTCTTACTATTTCGCACACATAAGCTATGGAGTTTACACAGCAGGCTATAAGCACACATGAAAATTCACTTAATTCCAGGAAGGGAAGCCATTCCGGCATCATGAAGTAGAAAACATAAAGCTGAAGAAGAATAGGTGTTCCTCTTATGATCTCTACATAAGCTGCGGCTATTGCACTTAAGGGCTTGAATTTGCCTACGCCCCATGTGCTTCTTCTCATCATAGCCATGAGAGAACCTAAAACCGAGCTTACCAGTACGGTGAGAAGTCCCATTAAAACTGTAAGGCCTAAACCTTCTAAGAACATCTCCCAGTATTCACACCAGATGCTCCACATCACTTCGAAAAATTCCATTTGAGCTGCCTCCTGCTTTAAAATAAAGGGGGCGGCAGTTAAACCGCCCGTTATTTTTTGTTTTTATTCTGCCTTGATATTAAGTTTAGCTGCTAAAGCTAAAGCTTCTTCCTTCCAGGTGTTGAATTCACCGGATTCATTTACCTTTGCGATGATCTTGTTGATCTCTTCCAGTAACTCTGTCTCGCCCTTCTTGATGGCAATTACGTTGCCCTTAGCTACGAAGGGGAAGATGTACTCAGCCTTTGCTAATTCGGGATGAGCGGCGATGTAGTTGTCTGCATTTTCAAGAGAAACTGCCATTGCGTCGATCTTGCCTGTCTTTAACATCATAACGCCGTCTGTTGTTGCGGCGATGAGCTTTAATTCAACGTCCTCGGGGAGGTTATCCTCAACCAGTGTCTGCTGAATGGAAGCATTCTGTGCGGCTACCTTCTTGCCGGCAAAGCTTTCGGGAGAATTGTACTTTTCAGCATCTTCCTTGAGAACTAAAAGTCCGTGCTGGCTGTCTTTCTTTCTGTCGATGTTGTAGTTGTCGGAAAGCTCCATAGCTTCCTTACGTTCGGGAGTTGCGGCGAAACCGGAAATTCCAAGGTCAACTACGTTTGAGGTTACTGCCTGCTGGATAGCCATGAATTCCATGGCCTTGATCTCAAGCTCTACGCCCAGTTCGTTTGCGATGTACTTGGCAAGCTCGATGTCGGCTCCTACATATTCCTTCTTGCCGGAAGAAACATCTTCAAATTCCATGGGAACGAAGTCGGGTGAGGTTCCCACTACGATCTTTCCTGCTTCCTTGATGGCTTCCAGCTTGTTGGAAGCTGTGCTTTCTTCGTTGGAGCTTCCGCATCCTGTGAGTGCTGACATCATCATAACTGCTGATGCAAATATTGCTAAGAACTTTTTCATTTTGATTTCCCCTTTTTATTTTTTGTTTTTGAATTTGCCTTTTGTATTTTCTTTGTATTTTTCTTTCGATATTTGCATTATAGTGCATATATATTGAAAAGTAAAGCAATATTTGCATAAATAATGAATTTTTGGCGTATTGTATAAAGCGGGGTAAAAAGATGGGGCTCCATTGTGCAAAATTTACACCAAATTGCATAAAGTTGCAGAAGAAATATAGCCTCCGAACTTTTCTAAAGAAGCTATTTAAGCTTTTGCCTTAAATAAAGCCAAAGAACATAAAGCTTAGTTTTCCGTATTTAAAGCTTCTGTAATAAAATGCAAACAGAGTGCATAAATATAAAAGGCGCCTGTTTGCAAAGCTTTAGCTTTTATAATATAATGTGCTCAGTAAATTTTGGAGGAAAAGTATGAAGAAGTTTAGATGCACATCCAGCATAATAGTCTGCTGTGATTCCGAGGACTGTGACTATATATATGATCCCGCTCTTGGCGACAGGGACCACGGCATAGAGCCCGGCACAGAATTCTGTGACCTTCCCGAAAACTGGATCTGCCCCAACTGCGGCGCAGGAAAGGAAGCTTTCAAAGAAATAAAGTAATTACAGGAGCGGTTCGCAATTTTTCGGACTGCTCTTCTTTTTTGTGATATAATCTTATTAGAAAATGATGAAAAGAGGTTTACCATGGCTAAACAAACCACCCTTTGCTATATAGAAAAAGACGATGCCTACCTGATGCTCCACAGAATAAAGAAGAAAAACGACGAAAATGAGGGAAAGTGGATAGGCGTAGGCGGAAAATTTGAGGAGGACGAAAGCCCCGAGGACTGCGTACTGCGAGAAACTAAGGAGGAAACAGGTCTTACCCTTACAGATTATAAGTACAGGGGTATAGTGACCTTTATCTTTGACGGCAGGGAAAGCCATATGTGCGAGTATATGCACCTTTTTAAAGCTGTGGGCTTTGAGGGAAATATCATAGACTGTGACGAGGGCGTTTTGGAATGGCTCCCCAAGGAAAAGCTGTATAAGCTTCCCATGTGGGAGGGGGACAGGATATTCCTTGAGCTTCTTGACAAGAACGTGCCCTTTTTCTCACTTAAGCTTACCTATAATGACGACGGCTTGCAGGAAGCTGTTTTAAACGGAAAGAAAATTTAATAAAATCCTGCTTATTTTAAGTTTTTTAAAGTGATATAATCAGTTCACATATTATTTAGGAGGAAAGCTATGTTTGGATTGCTTGCAGGTTATGCTCTTATATTCTTTTCCTTTGGTGTGGGAGGCTTCGATGTGCTTCCTGACTTTTTAGGATATTTTTTAGTTTTCAGATGCCTTGACAGGCTTTGCTATAAAAGTGACAGCTTCAGAAGAGCAAGACCTCTCGCTCTGGGAATGACAGCCGTGGCACTTTTGTCCGCTCTGCTCCCTTTGTTTATAAAGGGAAGCCTTGCAAATATTGTTAAAACTGCCGCCGTTGTTCTGAGCCTCGGATTTTTCTACCTCATAGTCAAGGGAATTGAGGAGATAGAAAAAGTAGAATCCATGGACTTAAGAAGCCAAAAGCTCAAAAAAGCATGGATAGTATTCTCTTTGTCCCAGCTTATCTGCACATTTATTCCCGTGGGAGAGTCAACAGGCATAAAGCTTATACTCACACTGGGAGCTGTGGGCTCTGTTGTTTTTGCACTTGTTATACTGGTTTACCTCTACATGGCAAAAGTTACATATGACTATGTGGAAGCTCCCATTGAAGAAAAGGCAAAGCATCAGAAGAAGCTTTCCCGCAAAAAGAGAAAGCAGGCTAAAAAATAGAAATATATCACTTTTAAAAATATTTGTCCTTATGGAACAATAAAACCAAAACGGTATAGAAATTAAAAACTTAATGTGCTAAATTATAATTGCGTTCTTTGAAAGGGCGCAATTTTTTAGTTCTATTAGTTAGCACAGACTAACTTTTTTGAAAGAAGTTAAAACCTTTTAGGAGGGATATTATTGCAGGGCGTTAATGAAAGCGAAACAATGTGGGATATCACCCACCGTGGAAAACTTGCATCCAATGTGAACCTTGTGCTGGAATCTGACGATTGCAGGGTGATGAAGGTGGAAGGCGATGACGGCGAGGGAGTTATCACCATGTATCAGGTGATGGACGGAATATATATTTTGTATAATGACTTCCATATGTCGAGGTGCAATTCCGAGCATTTCTTCGACGGAACTATGCTCTGCATAGATTACTGCCGTGAGGGACGCATGGAGATAAAGACAGAAAAGGGCTCTGTGTATTATATGGAAAAAGGCGATATGGTTGTGGGAGAAATGATGCACCGCTCAGGCATATGCAGATTTCCTCTTTCACATTTTCACGGCATAACCATAGGCTTTGAGTGCGGAGTTGCCGAGGAAGCGCTCAGAAGGGAGATGCCCGGCTTCAGCTTCGATCTTGCGGAGCTTATACAGAAGTTTTCCTGCGGCACACCCTTTGTAATACACGATGAACCTTCGGTAGAGCATCTTTTTTATCAGTTGAGCCATCTGCCCCAAAAGGTCCAGAAGGAGTATTTCAAGGTGAAGGTTACAGAGCTTCTCATCTATCTTTCCGGCATGGAGATAGGAAAGTACAAGGTGGAAAAGCCCTATTTCTACACCGGTCAGGTGGAAAAGATAAGAGCTGTTCACGACCTTATAACAAAGGATCTGACAGTTTCCTACACGATAGAGGAGCTTTCGGAAAAGTTCTCCATAAGCCTTACAGCTTTGAAAAAATGCTTCAAGGGAACCTACGGCAAGCCCATATACACCTACTTAAAGGAATTTAAAATGAAAAAAGCTATGGAGCTTCTTATGACACGCCCCGAATTAAAGGTCTCTGAGGTGGGTCAGTGCGTTGGCTATGACAGCGCATCAAAATTTACTGCGGTATTTCATAAGATGGTGGGCGAAACACCTCTGGAATATAAAAAAAATCATGGAACGGAGAGATAGAGCTTGAAGAAAAAAGAAAAAACATCTATGGGCTATCTTGTTGATTTTGCCATGAAATACAAGGGAAGGTACTTTGCCAGCATAATTCTGGCGATACTGGGAGTTATCTGCTCCATAGTGCCTTACTTTTATATTTCTAAGATCATCACAGGACTTTTGTCCGGCGTAAAGGACCTGAGCTTTTATGTAAACTGCTGTGTCATCATGGCGGTGCTGTGGACAGTGAGGGTGCTGATGCACTCATTTTCCACCACCTTTTCCCACAAGGCTACATTTAATGTTCTGGGAGATATCAGAAAGGCCTGCCTTGAAAAGATGGGCAGGATGTCTCTGGGCGATATAGAGAAAAGGCCCTCGGGAGAACTTAAGAACATACTTGTGGAGAGAATAGATTCCATCGAAACAACACTTGCACATATACTTCCGGAATTTACATCCAATCTACTGGGGTCTTTGGCTGTGTGCATCTTCCTCTTTTTCCTCAACTGGAAGCTGGCACTTGTTTCCCTCATTACCTTCCCTGTGGGCATTCTGTGCTTCATGGGCATGATGATAGGCTACGAGGAAAGCTACAAGAGGGTGATCAATTCAGTTAAAAACTTAAATGACACCGCAGTTGAATATATAGGCGGTATCGAAGTTATCAAGGTTTTCGGCAAGACAAAAAGCTCCTACGAGAGATTTTTAGCCGCCGCAAAGGAGGGCGCCGCCTGCTATATCGACTGGATGCGCCAGAATAACCTCTATTTCAGCTTCTTCTTTGCCATCACACCTGCAACTTTGATAACAGTTCTTCCTGTGGGTGCAATTATGGTGCGCCACGGAACACTTCTTCCAGAGACCTTCATACTTATGATAGTGTTATCAATGGGACTTATAACACCTATCATAACCTGTATGTCCTATTCTGACGATATTGCAAAGCTCCAGACCGTACTGGACGAGGTCATGGGCATACTGGAAGAAAAGGACATGGAAAGACCTGAAAAGGATAGTAAGAAGCCTGCGGACAACACCGTGGAATTTAAAGATGTTCACTTCGGCTACAATGAGAAGGAAGTTCTCCACGGAATAGACCTCACATTCAAAGAGGGAAAGGTGAGCGCTCTTGTGGGACCTTCCGGCAGCGGAAAATCCACCATAGCAAAGCTTCTCGCCTCCTACTGGGATGCAAAGAGCGGCAAAATAACCGTTGGAAATGTGGATATCAAGGACTTGAGCCTGGATGAATACTATAAGAAGGTAGCCTATGTAAGTCAGGATAATTTCCTCTTTGACGATACTGTCATGGAAAATATCCGCATGGGCAACCCCGATGCAACAGATGAAGATGTTATCAATGCCTGCAAGGCCTGCTCCTGCCACGACTTTATAATGGGGCTTGAAAAGGGCTACGATACAATGGCAGGGGGAGAGGGCGGACATCTTTCCGGCGGCGAGAGACAGAGGATAGCAATAGCGAGAGCTATGCTAAAAAATGCGCCCATAATCATTTTAGATGAAGCAACAGCTTACACCGACCCCGAGAATGAAGCCATCATTCAGGAGAGCGTCGCAAAGCTTATAAAGGGAAAAACTCTCATAGTGATAGCCCACAGACTTTCCACCATAAAGGATGCCGACTGTATCTACGTTATAAATGACGGAAATGTGGATTCCTTCGGAACACATGAAGAGCTTCTCTCTATGGACGGACTTTACAAGAAGATGTGGCTTTCTCATATTTCCTCAAAGGATGCACTGGAAGGAGGAAAGGCAAATGTTTGATCTTTATAAAAGATTCCTTGATTTCTGCGGAAAGGAAAACAGGGAAAAATTCAATAAGTCAATAGTTATGGGTGTTTTCCTCGCTCTTTTTGAAGCTTTGAAAATACCTGCAATAGCGGTCATTCTCCGTGATGTTATCAACAATAATATAACCAACAGGGCAATAGTTACTTCTGTCGCCATAATGCTCATAAGCATTTTAGGTCAGGGGCTTATCCGCTATTTTTCCACCATGCTCCAGACAGAGGGCGGATACACAGCCTGCGCCGACAAGAGAATAGAGATAGCAGAGCATATGAGATACCTTCCCATGGGCTATTTCAATAATAACAGCCTTGGCTATATCACCTCGGTCACCACCAATACAATGGAGACACTTTCCGATATAGCTACAAGAGTTGTTATGCTGGTTTCCTCCGGTATACTCACAACAGCTCTTATAAATATCATGCTCTACTTCTTTGATGTTAGAATTGGACTTGCTGTCACAGTGGGACTTTTGCTTTACTTTTTGACAAACAGTCTCCTGCAGAAAAAAGCCGCCGGCATTTCCAAAAAGAAGCTTGTCTGCGACTCCGTGCTTGTAGAGAGAGTTCTTGAATATGTAAAGGGCATAGCAGAGGTAAAGTCCTACCACATTATGGGCAAAATGTCCAAGAAGCTCAACGCATCCATAAGTGACTGCGTAAAGACAAATGTGGATATGGAGGTACTTCTTGTTCCCCTTATGCTTCTCCAGAACTTCATCGCAAAGATGATAGGCGTAGCAACAGCTTTCCTCTCCGTTTTATTTTACTTAAACGGCTCTATGGAATTGCTCAACTGCATGGTCATGGTGATCTGCTCCTTCATAATCACCACAGCTTTGGATACTGCGGGCAATTACTCCTCACTTTTGAAGGTAGTTGACAACAGCATCACAAAGGCAAAGGAAATTCTGGACC
>SAMEA104404106__coassemble_1292_pt1 | contig 19666 bp, 15 predicted proteins | sample SAMEA104404106__metabat2_low_PE_047 | metagenome-assembled genome bin SAMEA104404106 (sample SAMEA104404106) | Balaenoptera acutorostrata | reverse complement strand
CACTAAAGTCCATACATTCCACCTGCATAGCAGGTGGTTTTTTTATCGGTATAAACAAAAAGGGGAGAGCTTTCGCTCTCCCCTAAAAGATGCAAGGTTACAAAATACATCTTTTGTAAAGTTTTGTCCCGGTTTCCTATAAGACAGCCTTAATTTAAGAATGATTAATTTAAAACGGGCGAATTAAATTGGAGAGTCTAAAATGGGTGTCTTAAAAACCTTAAACAAAAACTTATTTATACTTTCTGAGGTATGTCTTCCAGGTAATAGCCCACTTATCGGGATCGTCTAATACAGACTCGTCGATCTGGTGCATTGTGGAGTTATGAGGAGCACTCTTTACATACTCGGGATCGGTGTAGCACTCGTGGAGTACGTAAGCGAGTGTATCAACATACTCGTCGATATCTGCCTTGGAAGGAGTCTCTGTGGGCTCGAGGGTGATGGGCTCGGGGAGGAAGTAGGGATGATGAGATGTCCAGTAGTGCATACCGAAGTCCATCATTCTTCTCTGAACGTCGCCTGTGGAAACACCGGTGTCGTTGTAGATCTTCTCCATTGTGTATCTGCACTGCTCAACTCTCTGGTTGTTTCCGTCGATGTAGTAAGCGGAAACGCCGGGGATCTCGAGCATTCTCTTGTACATGTAGTTGTTGTTGAGAACTGCAGTCTTTGTTACCTGATAGAGGCCTTCGGGACCTAAGGATCTGATCCAGCAGTATGTCTTGAATACAACGGGAGCAACGCCGTAGAAGGATCTAACCTTTCTTACGCCGAATTCCTTATCCTCAACGTCGTAGTTGTAGAAGTACTTCTCGCCGTCGAAATCAATGATAGGAGCGGGGAGGAACTTCTCGAGACCTTCTCTAACACCTGTTGCGCCGCAAGCAGGGCCGCCGCATCCGTGAGGAGCGGAGAATGTCTTATGAAGGTTGAAGTGGCACATATCGAAGCCTGCTTCCTTAGCTCTTGCAACGCCTAATACAGCGTTTCCGTTAGCCTGGTCGTAGCAGCAGAGAGCACCCATCTTGTGAGCGTAGTCTGTGAATTCCTTGATGTGGCCGTTATAAAGACCTGTATCCTCGGGGTTAGCCTGGATAAAGCCTGCTGTTCTCTCTGTGCAAGCTGCCTTGAAAGCTTCCATTGTGGGAACACCTGTTACAGGATCGGGCTGTAAGTAGATAACCTTGAATCCCTTTAAAGCAGGAGCAGCTGCGTCGGAAGGATGAGAGTAGATTGTTGTGATGAATTCGTCTCTGTCAGAGCCAACGGAATTCCAGTATGCCTTAACAACGGATGCCATTGTGAAAAGACCCTGAGAACCGCCGCCGGGCTGGAATGTGAATCTCTTCATGCCGGAGATTTCCTGCATGTACTTGTCGGTCTCGTGGAAGATCTCCATGATACCCTGAACAGTCTCAGCGGGCTGGAGGGGATGAAGCTCGAAGAGCTCTCTGGACATCTGCTCCTGAACCTTGGGGGAGTACTTCATTGTGCAAGTACCCTGGCCGATCTCGATGTTGACATCAGCACCTAAGGTCTGCTGAGAAAGTCTCATGTAGTGTCTTAAAACTCTGGACTGAGACATTTCAGGAAGGTTAACTGCTTCCTTTCTCTTTAAGCCTTCGGGAAGAACGGATGTGCCTTCGCCGACTGCTTCTACTACTGCCTTGTCAGCGCCGGGTACTAAAATACCGCGCTCGCCGGGAGTAGATAACTCATATATAATAGGCTCGTCCCACTTTGCCTCGTGAAAACCATGTCTCACTTTCTGGGATCTGTCGATTCTTTTCATGTTATTCATTCCTTTCTGCACCTACTTTAAAATTTCGGAAAGGGCATTTACGAGTGCGTCAATGTCTTCCTTGGTGTGGATCTCGGTTACGCAGTAAAGTGCGCTCTGGCCGAATGCAGGGAAGTCCTTGCTTAAATCCTTACCACCGAAAATGTTATAGGAGAGAAGTGCCTTGTTGATCTCTTCAACGGACTTGCCGCTCTCGGAGAAGTCAACAACGAATTCCTTCATGAAGATTCCGTTTAAGCTGTTAGCCTTAACGCCCTTTACAGAGTTTAATGCCTTAACAGCGTACTGGGAATTCTGCATCATTGTCTTGCCTACTTCTTCCATTCCCTTGGGGCCCATTGTAGCGAGGTAAACACCTGCTGTGATTCCCCAGAGAGCTGTCTGAGTACCAACGTACTCCTTAGCCTTGTCACGGAGGTGACCGAAGGAAGTTCTTTCGTAAGCAACGTCGCCGAAGCCGTATTCGCCTTCAACGCTTGTGGGAGCGATACCGAAGAGTCTGGAGGGATACTCTAATACGTATTCCTTTTCATCTCTTGTAGCGATGAATCCGGACTGGCCGCCGCCGAAGTTCATATGAATGCCTAAGGGCTGTAAGTCGCCGCAAACGATATCTGCGCCGTACTCGGAGGGAGGAGCCATAACACCTAATGTGATGGGGTCAACGCCAACGAGGGACTCAGAGCCGTTGTCATGAGCGATCTTGGAAATTTCTGCTGCGTTAACTTCGATAGCACCGAGGTAGTTGGGGTTCTCGAAGTATACACCTGCAACGTCGGGGTTCATCTTGGACTTTAAGTCTTCTAAGTCGAGAAGGCCCTTAGCGTCGCACTTAACAGATGTGAACTTAACACCGGAAGAGCAGTAGTTCTTCATGATGAGAAGCTTTTCGGGATCGATAACAGCGGGAACGAGAACTTCAGACTTGTTCTGCTTTCTGCAAGCCATTCTGCAAGTTGTTGCAGCAGCCTGAGCGTAGTCCATTGTAGGAACGTTAACAACGTCCATACCAACTAATTCAGCTGTCATGGAAGCATACTCGAAGAGTGCGTGGAATCTTCCTTCCTCGTTGTAGGGCTCTCCGCCGTATCCGGTTAAGAACTCGCCTCTGGAGTTGATGTCGTCGCAGAGAGCGGGAACGAAGTGCTGGTAGCAGCCTGCGCCTAAGAAGTTGATGTTCTTCTTGCAGTCTACGTTCTTGCTCATGAGCTTCTCAACGTGTCTTCTGAGAGCATACTCGGAATCGAATGCCTCAGGAATGTCCATTTCTTCATGGAGCTTTATTTCATCGGGAATATTTTTATGTAAATCCTCAAGAGAATTTAAACCGATTTCCTTTAACATTTCCTCCTGGATCTTGGGATCGGAGTTAGGAATGTAAGGATGGTTTGCAAAGCCTTTCATGTAAAGGTCCTCCTTAATTTATATTAAATGTAAGATAGATTAAGCAATACCGCCGCCGTCAACAACTAATGCTGCGCCTGTTACCCAGGAAGCTAAGTCGGAAACGAGGTAGAGAACACCGTTAGCGATATCTTCGGGCTGACCGATTCTTGCGATAGGACGATCAGATCCGCAGGACTCTAAGAACTTTTCGATATCAGCTTCGCACTTGATTCCGCCTGTCTGCCAGCCTTCGGAAATCATCATAGCTGTTACTGTATCTCCGGGGTTGATGGAGTTAACTCTGATCTTGTACTTGCCGTAGTCAATAGCCATAGCTCTTGTTACGTTAACGATACCGCCCTTAACTGCGCAGTAAGCAGCAGCCTGGTCGCCGCCCTTTAAGCCCCAGCCGGAACCTGTGTTAACGATAGCACCGCCGCCGACTTTCTTCATCTCGGGAACGCAGTACTTGGAAACGAGGAATAAGCCCTTAAGACCAACGTCTAATACGAAATCCCATTCCTTCTCGGAGAGCTCGTCGATTGTCTTTCTTACTGTTGTACCAGCGTTGTTGTGAAGGATGTCGATTCTTCCCCACTTAGCAACGATGGAGTCGATTGTCTTCTTAACGTCAGCTTCATCGATGATGTTTGTCTTGTAGAATTCAACTTCTCTTCCTGCAGCTCTTAAAGCAGCAGCTGTTTCTTCTGTCTTGTCGCTGATGTCGAGCATAGCAACCTTAGCACCGTAAGCAGAGAGGATCTCTACTACTGCGTTACCGATACCGCCGCCGGCACCTGTAACTACTGCTACCTTACCTGTTAAATCTAAAGGATCTCTTCTTTCAATCATGATGTAACCTCCAAAAATTTAATATAATAAAGTTTTTGTGAACTTAACTTACGCCATATATTAGAGCATATTCCGTGCCAAACCTCCAAAATTGTAAGAAATTCATTTTATTTTGCAGAAATTATACCTCACGCTAAAAAATCAATGATTATTTTTGTTAAGTTTGACACATTGACAAGTAATTGCCAAAATTTTCTGTGATTTCCTTGCCACAGTTTTGTCACGGTATCGACGGGCGTTTGTCAGAAAGTTGTCAAAAATAAAAATAGGTTGTCAAATGGCCGTCAATATGGTACAATTGGCTCTGTAATAACAAATAAAAGGAGATTTTCAATTGAATTACCTTGAAGAAATAAGGTTTTCTCTGGAGCATCTGGTAGATACCGTTGCCACAGCTCTCAAGGCTGAAATTGCCATCTTTGACAATGATGCAAAGCTTTTCTACTGTACTCCCACATACCTTAAAAAGAAGGGCAAGGCAGTTCATGCACCATCTATAAAGGAAGTTCTCGACATGGGAAGTGTTGTTGTCAACCGCCCCGGAGAGATGCCCTCCTGCATAGGATGCCGCTTTAAGGACAATTGCCCCTCCACAGTAGAGATACTAAGCTGCATAAGTATGCAGGGTGTCACACTGGGTGTAGTTGCCATCACCTCCTTTACAAAGGAAGGCCACAACCGCATCTCCAATAATGTAGAATCATATCAGGAGACCATCGCAGAAATATCCTATTTAATAGGTGAGATGGTTTTAAATAAAACAGGCAACACCATGAGCGTCAATGTGGAAAAGCTCATCGAAGGCATAATGAGTATGTCACAGAGCCCCATGCTTCTTTGCGACGCCAACGGAGTCATCACCGGCTTCAATCAGCACGCAGGACAGATGCTTTCCTTCTGCAAGCTGTCTGTGGGAAGCCTTATTAATGTACTGCCTGAGGAAATTGTGAAAAAGATCCTCAAGGGTGCATCCTTCCACGAAAAAGACTTCATCTTCACAGGTTACAGAGGAAAGATATCCAATAAGATAATAAAGCTGGATGACGGCAGAGTGATCGGCATCATAGTTAAGATAAGCAATATTTCCTACGAGGAGCAGAGGCCCACAGCTTTGGGAAGAATTGTCGGCTCCACACCGGAAACCTTGCAGATCCACGCCATGATCAAAAAGCTGGCATCTTCACCTACACCCGTGCTTATCACAGGTGAGACAGGTACAGGTAAGGAACTGGTGGCACGCTCCATCCACGAGCAGGGCAACAGAAGCGCATACCCCTTTGTAGCTGTCAACTGTGCCGGCATTCCCGAGACACTTTTTGAAAGTGAGCTCTTCGGTTACGAGGAAGGTTCATTTACAGGTGCCAAAAAGGGCGGCAAGATAGGTAAGATGGAAATGGCACAGGGAGGAACGCTTTTCTTAGACGAGCTTTCCGATATGCCACTTTCCGTTCAGCCAAAGCTTCTGAGAGTTTTGCAGGAATTTGAGCTTGAAAGAGTAGGTTCCACAGAAAAGATACCTTTAAATATAAGAATCATCGCCGCTACAAACGGAAATCTTCCAAAGCTTATTTCCGAAGGCAAATTCAGAGAGGATCTCTTTTACAGAATCGCAGTTATAAATTTAGAGCTTCCGCCCCTTCGCCAGAGAAAGAGCGACATAGTTCCCATAGCGAAAAATTACCTCAACCGCTTAAAGCAGAGGATAAATACCCCCGCTATGGACTTTTCTCCCGAAGTTGTGAGATTTTTGGAGGAATACCGCTGGAAGGGAAATATCCGTGAATTGCAGAATGTGGTTGAATATTCCGCTAACATGGCAGAAACCACGGTTGTGGGACTTCGTGACCTCCCCCCCAAGCTTCTGGCAGAGGTCTCCATCAAGAAGGAAGAGGTAAAGCCTCTTGAAAAGAAGCCCGACGACGAAACAGTAAAGATAAAGGCACTCCTCGATAAATACGGCTCCACCTTAGAGGGCAAAAAGAGGATCGCCGAGGCTTTGGGAATAAGCTTGAGAACGCTTTACAGACGACTTGATAAAATAGAAGCTGAAAGCAAAAAATAAAGATGAATAAAGATAGAGTCCCCGGCGGAAAAGCCGGGGATTTTTTTGTGTGGTGTAAGATATTAATAAAAAAGAGAATTTAGGCTTTCCTTTAGGGGAGCCTTTTTCGTTCTAAAGATAGAAGCCATAAAATTTTCAGTACCCCTCATCCGTCGCCTTGAGGCGACACCTGCTCTTGCGGTGCCCAAAATTCTTTATTCGGCATAAAGCACTCATAGAATTTTGACCGCTGCGCCAAAATATTTTCCCTTCATCATCCACAGGATGCGGTCAAATATTTTGCTCCCGAGGGGGAAGGCAAAGTTAGCTTTGTGCAAAATCGAAAAGTAGTTTGCTATAAGTAAGAATCAACACCTCAAATTTCCTCAACTCCACATCGCTTTCCCCTTGGGGGGAAAGCGGCCCGACGAAGGAGGGTCGAATGAGGGGTACTCCAAGCCAAAAATTGGAGATAAATTAGCATCTGAACAAAACAGGGCGAGCGAAGCGAGCCCTTTTTTCGCATAGCCTTTTTCAAAAGGCTTAAGGCTCCCCTTGAGGGGAGCTGTCGGGCGACGAAGGATAACGACTGAGAGGTGGCAACTTTGACACTTTTTATAATAGTTACCTTTAGATTACTGCATACACCTCTCAGATACCAGTCTGCGGACTGGTACCAGCTCCCCTCAAGGGGAGCCTTTTTTTGCTCTATTGTTACTTTCTTCTGACTTCCTCCCATATTAATAGTACCTTTTCCAATAAAAAACGCCCACGCTTCAGCGCAGGCATTTAGTTTTCGTATTAAATTTTAGCTTTCCTGTGCGGAATAAAGCTCTTTGCCAAGCTTTCTCTCGAGAAAGCGGTTATCTCTCGGCTTTAATTATTATCTCCGCTTTTTCTTTTATATTATATGCGGAGAAGTATTTTTCCTCCATAGGTATCCATCTTGTGAAAAAGTTTACTGCAAAGTCGCCGTTTCTCTCCTCTATGCGTTCCTTTTGGAAATCGGGGGCAATATCGCTGAAAACTCTGATATCTCCGTAGCTTCCGAAGTAGGGATGATGGGAGTAGGAGCCCTCCACCACCAGAAAGTCGCTTTCCGGGAAGGAAATTTCCTCCCTGAATGCCATGGCGTGACAGTCAAAGGGCCTGTATTTCACAATTCGGTTTTCTTTTACGGCGTCGGCCACTGTCTCTTTGAAATATTCGTAGTTTATGTTGCCGCCTGCCTGTGAAAGTCTTTCCGCTGTTCTTTTTTCAGGGGGAAGGAAAAAGTCATCGGCTCTTATGACAGGGCACTTCAAAACTTCGGCAATATAATCGGCGCAGGTGGATTTTCCCGAACCGCATCTGCCGTCAATTACAATTGTCACCCTCCGCTTTTCCTTTTTTAGCTCCACAGCCCTCTCCAGAACGGGGAGTATCTCCGCAAATTTCCTATACACAACTCTGTAATGAGGTGCGTAATTTTTTCTGAAAGCTTCCGAGTGATGTATGGCAGGGAATCCCTTTTCCCTGTAAGCTTTCAAAGCTTCTGTAACTTCCTCTATATCAAGGGGAAGTTCTTTTTCTTTCACCATGTCATAAAAGATAGAGAGCTTTTCCTTTAAAAGGTCAAGATTTCCCTTGTGGCGGTTGGCTGTGAAAATAAAAGCTTCCAGAAGATAGGGAAGGGGAATTTTTCTTGCCATGATGTCGCAAAGATACACCCTTGCCATGTCATTTCCCAAATTGTCACAGCTTTTAAAAGCAGGGGAAACCTCCGCAGCTTCCTCCTCCAAAAAAGAAAGGGCAGAAGGTTTGTCCTTTATCATGTGCCCTCCTGCCATTTCATTCTGATAGATAAGCTTTAAAAAATCGGAGATCTCCATACGGGGATATTTTTCACACTGTTCCTTTAAAACATATCTTAAATTATCCATTTTATTAAAGAAGTTCCTCTTTATAAACGGCTCTCACACCGCCTACGAACTTAGCTCTTACTCTTGCTGTGAGAACTATGGCCTCACCTAAGGTTTTGTGCTCAAGTCTCATGGGAACTGCAACTTCCTTAAGGTGCATACCTATTAAAGTTCCGCCGATGTCGATGCCGCCGTTTGCCTTGATGTGCTCAACTGCCACGGGGTCGGAAAATCTTTCGTAGCAGGTTGTAGCGAAGGAGCCGCCTGCCTTTATCTGGGGAATTACGTTTACTTCGTCAACTCCCAGCTTGTCGGCCAGTTCTCTTTCAACTATCAAAGCTCTGTTTAAATGTTCACAGCACTGAGCTGCCATATAGATGCCGTTTTCTGCAAAAGCGGAGTGGAGTCCCTCGTAAATATACTCTGCCGCAGCTTTTGTGGAATGGGTTCCGATATTTTCGCCCACTACCTCACTGGTGGAACAGCCGATAACAACGATCTGTCCCTTCTTTATCTTGGATTTCTCTATAAATTCAAGAGCTAAACCTCTTGCTTCTTCCTCTAAATGCTTCATTATAAATGCACTCCTTTCAAAAGCCATACTAACATATTTAGTTGCGATCTTCAAATAAAACCTTAGGTTTTTATTGATAAAAAAGGACGAGCATTAAGCCCGTCCTTGATTTTTATGGAATTATCTGATTATGAGTGAGATTCTTATTACTTCATATCCTTAGTCATGTAATCTCTGTAGCTTGCATCGAGACCGGCCTTCTTAAGAGCAGCCTTGTGAAGGAATGTAGCGATGAAGCAAAGAGCTACGAAACCAACGGGGAGAAGTACGAAAGGTGTGATTCCTGTAAATCCGTAGATCATGTAAAGAACAGCGATTACGCCACCAACTGTGAGTGTGTAGGGGAGCTGTGTCTTAACGTGGTCGATGTGGTCAGCGCCGGAGAACATGGAAGCCATAACTGTTGTATCAGATACGGGGGAAGCATGGTCGCCTAAGATAGCGCCGGAAAGAACTGCACCGGACATACCGATTGTCATGTTAACGTCACCTGTGATTGCATAAGCCATTTCGATAGCAAGAGGAGTCATGATAGCCATTGTACCCCAAGATGTACCTGTTGCGAATGCGATAAGGACGGAGAATGCGAGGATGATGGGAGGTAAGATACCGAAGGGGATGTTGTCGCCAACGAGGGATACAACGAAGCCTGCGAGACCTAAAGCCTTTGTTGTCTCAGCTAAGGACCAAGCGAGTACGAGGATTGTACCTGTTAATGTCATAAGCTTAAGACCATCGATCATTGTTTCGCATGTTTCCTTGAAGTTCATGATCTTGGAAACGAGAGCGATAACGATACCTGTTGCTGCTAATGCGAAGGAGCCCCAGAGAAGAGCAGCACTTGCGTCGCAGTTTTCAAGTACGGATAAAGCGCCTTCGGACATGTATTCTCTACCTGTCCAGATGATACCGAAGATGATTGTGCCGAAACCAGCAATGATAGGAGCTGCGAAGGAGATGATCATGGGCTTTGTCATCTTAGCTTCACCTAAGTCAGAACCAACGTTAAGCATAGGAGAAGCGCCGGGTCTTGTGAATTCACCCTTTGTTAAGCATCTGATCTCTGCCTTGAGCATGGGGCCGTAGTCCATACCGGTGTACATTAAGAATCCGATGAATGCAAGTGTGAGGATGGAGTACATATTAAAGGGAATAGCTCTGATGTAAGCGCCCATAGGTTCAATACCTGTGATGCCTGCTGCATCAAGTCCCTGGCCGATCATACCGATCTGGTAAGCGATCCAGTCAGAAATGAAGAGTGCTGCGGAAGGAGCTGCTGTACCGTCGAGAACGTAGGAGAACTTCTCAGAAGAAATTCTGTATTCCTTACAAATATCTCTGAATACGTTACCATCGATAGCTGCTACTAAGCAGTCATTGATGGATGTGCACATTCCGAGTCCCCATGTGCCTAAGCAAACGGATCTTCTCTTCTTGAATCTTCTCTTAGCTGCGGAAGCTAAAGCGAAGGAACCGCCGAGTCTCCAGATGAATGCAATACCAACGCCCATGAACATTGTGAATATTACGAGGTTAGCGTTGCCGGGGTCACCGAGGTTGTTAACTAATGTGGAAAGTGTCATAGCCATACCGGAGAAGGGGTTCCATCCGGAGAGGATAAGACAACCTGTGAAGATACCTGCGAACATGGATACTAATACCTGCTTAGTAATAAAGCAAAGTGAGATCGCAATCGCGGGCGGCAATAATGCCAATGCACCATAACTTACTGTTTCCATAAAATTTTTCCTCCTTGTTTTGAAGAATCTCTCTGGCATATATTAATAGCACTTTCCGTGCCAATTATATCAAAAATGAACTAATTATGAATGAATTTTTTCCCAGCGTTCATTTTTTGGCATCAATACGCCACTTTTTTATCATCATCAAATATTTATTTTATGAATATTGCCAATCGCTGTTTGGAGTCTAAGATTTAGTTGTCAATATTTTATCGCATTAATGTGACATATTTGGCAAATCACCTGTCAAAAAGGCTTGCCATCGCACTTTATCCAAAATTGCCATCTTTTTTTGTGAATTTTATACGATTTTGGATTCTTGTATTTTATAAAAAAATATTATAAAATATAAGTAGTTCTAAATTTATTTCAAATAATCAGAAACTACCGTTTTTATTATATAAAATACACTTTGGGAGGTATATATTTGCAACATAATTTACAGCAGTCTCAGAATCTGCTTCTGAAACAGACCCTTTCCTTAAAGCAGATCCAGTATTTGCAGCTGCTTGCCATGAATGTGACAGAACTGGGTGATTATCTCAACTCGGTATACGAGGAGAACCCCGTTGTGGAGCTTTCTTCCGGCTCTACTGAAGTCTCAGAGAGCGGACTTGACTTCTTTTCATGGCTTTCTTCCAGCCGTGAGCTCCATTCTCCCATGTCCAAAGATGACGAAGGTCCTTCCGAAATAACACCAAAGGGCCAGATCTTAGATGAAAAGCAGAATCTTTTTTCACATTTGAGAAGCCAGTTCGACTTTTCTCTCCGTGAATTTGACATTTCCCTCTTAGATATACTGATGGCTTCATTAGATAAGCGTGGATACCTTATCTGTGACGAGGAAAAGATAGCTAAGAAGGGCTACGATCTTGAGCTTGTATACGAGGCTATCAGCTACCTCCAGAGCCTTGATCCCGCCGGAATCGCCGCAAGAAACCTCTCCGAATGTCTCAGCCTTCAGCTTGAGAGACAGGGAGAGACAGATCCCGACGCCTATAAGATAGTAAATGAGCACTTAGAGGACATTTCAAAGGGCTATTTCCAGAAGATAGCCAAGGTCTTGGGCTGTGACGACGACAAGGTAAGGCGCATCTATGCCAAAATAAAGACACTTAACCCCATACCTGCATCCGGCTTCGGCAGCGAGACACCCTTTTCCTATATAATCCCCGATGTAACTATTATAAATGACGACAACGGCCTCTTTGTCCGCTACAACAAGGACTTTGAAAGCAAGGTTTCTATAAATAAGAACTACGTTGACCTTGCACAGTCCGACAAGGAAGCCGAAAAGTATATAAAGGAAAAGACAAATCAGGCCCTCTGGGTCATGAAAGCTTTGGATTCAAGGCGTGACACCATCGAAAGAATAGTTTCCTGCATCATAAAGACACAGGAGGACTTCTTTACAAAGGCCGGCGACTTGAAGCCCCTCAAGCTCAAGGACATAGCAAAGGAACTGAACATCCACGAATCCACCGTTTCCAGAGCTGTCAATGAGAAGTATCTCGAGTGCAGAAGAGGAATTTTCCCCTTAAAATACTTCTTCAGCGGAGAGGTGACACACGCCGGAGAAAGCAGCGAAGGAGCCTTGAGCGCAGAAACTTTGAGAAAGCGCATCGCCGAGATAATCGAGGGCGAGGACAAGAAAAAGCCCTATTCCGACAGCAGCATAATAAAGATCTTAGCTTCCGACGGAATAATGATAGCCCGCAGAACTGTGGCAAAATACAGAGACGAAATGGGCATCCCCGCATCCTCCATCAGAAAAGAAAAATAAAAGCTCACAAAAGCCGTTCTTTTAAAAAAAGGGCGGCTTATTTATTATATATTGGACTATATCTGCTTTAAAGAGGTAAATATTGCCTTATTTATTCATTTATACAAAAAAGACCGCCCTTTTGAGGCGGTTTTCTTTTATGCAGAATTTGTATTATTATGTAAAATATTATAAGAATCTTACATCTTTGAGCAGCTCCTCGGCTGAAACATTATAAAGTCTGGCAAGCTCCAGAAGCTTTGATGTTCCGGGGTCCTCCTGACCTGACTCCCATTTTTTGACCAAAACCCACGGCACATCCAGTGCATCTGCCACATCTTCGGGTTCAAGACCTGCTTTTTCACGGTATTCGATGAGGTTTTCATGGAGAGCTTTCTTGGAAGCTATCTTATTTTTAATGTTTCCGGTTTCTCTTTTGCGGCGCATGACTTCACGCATGACAGAAATGGCAACATAAACTGCCACACAGACCATAACAACGTAAGCAAAATCCATATTTTAAGTCCCCTTTTATGATTTATAATGAAGATTATACCATAATTTCCTACATTTGAAGCATAAAATTCAAAAATTAGACTTATTTTAGCTTTGGAAATTATTAACAAAGCGTTAAGACCAAAACTAAAAGTTAACATAAAAAGGTAAAAGGGAACTGGGGGGAAAGGGGAAAAAGTTGAAAATTATATATCTATTAACTTTAGAACACAAAAAGGGGCGAGCGAAGCGAGCCCTTACTATTTTAGCCAAGCCTTTCTAAAAAGGCGCAAAGCCTCGCCCCACGGGAGAGGTGCCGAAGCATTGAGGCGGAGAGGGGATGGAAGAGCTAAAAATTATATATAAGCTGACAAAAGAGAACTTAGGCTCCCCTTGAGGAGCAACAAATATGACCGCTGTCAGTGACAGAGCAAGGGAGTATTTGTTGGCGCAGCCGTCCAAATTTTAAGTTTAGCGAAGCAACGCAAAAATTTGGTTAACGGCAAGAGAGCTGTCGCCGAAGGTGACTGAGAGGTGGCCACTTTGTATTTTTTTAAATAGTCTTCTTTGCGCTACTGCATTCACCTCTCAGATACCAGTCTGCGGAATGGTGACAGCTCCCCCGTAGGGGGAGCATTTTTTCTCTCTTCCCATCGCCTTCCTTACATCCTCTTCCGCTTCGCTCCCTCTCCTTCTTAAAAGAAGGCGTAAGGGGGAATTTTTATCGCAAATTCCCCCTCTTGGGGCTCCTTCGTCGCCCCAATTCACCTCCAAATGCTCTTAAACGAATAAAGATTTCGCTTTCTGCGGAAAGCGACCAAGGCTCTGCCTTTGGAATCCGCAATTTTTAGAAAAATTGAGTAAATTTTTATGCTTTCCATCTTTGTGAGCTTGTGTGCACCATGTAGAATTAAAATTCTTACGTTTCCTCTCTTTTTCAGATAAGAAAAAAGCTCCTGCATTAAAACAGAAGCTTTTACAATATTTCTATTAAATTCTGAAGCTCTCCGCCGTTACGCCCTCTATTGAAAGTGTCGCAACTGCATTGAGGTCACTCTTTGCCACATTTCCTGCCACATACTCAAAATACCCTTGGGCTCCTATCATAGCGGCATTATCACCTGTCAGGTGAAGAGGAGGCATCACAAGCTTTAAATGTCTCTTTTTGCACTCTTCCTCCACATGGCTTCTGAGGTAGCTGTTGGCAGAAACTCCACCGCCTATACATATAGTCTTTAAGCCTGTCATTTCCTGAGCAAGCATAAGTCTGTCTATAAGTATATCGCACACTGTTTTCTGGAAGGAAGCTGCGAGATCGTTTTTATTTATCTCCTGTCCCTTCTGGCTTGCATTATGGATAAGATTTACCACTGCTGTCTTGATTCCGGAAAAGCTCATATCAAGCTTACTGCCTGTAACATGGGGGGCAGGGAGGTGATAAGCTGTGGGATCACCTGTTTTAGAAGCTTTATCTATATAAACTCCGCCGGGATAACCTAAGCCCATAGCTCTTGCGGCCTTATCGAAAGCTTCTCCTGCGGAATCGTCCCTTGAATAGCCCAGGAGCTTTAAGTCTGTATAGTCCTTGACTTCCACAATAAGGCTGTTTCCGCCGGAAACGGAAAGGCAGAGGAAGGGGGGCTTCAATTCGGGATCTGCAAGGTAATTTGCGGCGATATGACCTCTTACATGGTGAACAGGTACAAGGGGCTTACCTGCCATGAAGCTGAGACCCTTTGCGAAGTTGACACCTGCCAGAAGAGCTCCTATAAGTCCGGGGCCTGCTGTAACTGCCACAGCGTCAATATCGTCCATCTTTAAGTTTGCTTCCTTCAAAGCTCTCTCTGTTACAGAAGAAAGCTTTTCCATATGGCGGCGTGATGCTATCTCGGGCACAACTCCGCCGTAAAGTCCATGCTCCTCTACCTGAGTATGAACTATATTTGCGATAATTTCTCGTCCGTCCTTTACGATGGCACAGGCTGTCTCGTCACAGGAGGACTCTATGGCTAAAATAAGCATTTGCATTCACCTTTCTTGTGAAGGCTTATTTGCCCACACAGAATTTCTTAAATATTCTGTCGGTGACTTCCTCTGTCACCTTTTTGCCGGTAAGCTCCAGAAGGGGAGAGAGGGCATCATCTATAAGCACGGAGATAGCGTCGAAGGTTATGCCTGCATTTACTGCATTCTGAGCTTCCCTTATGGAAGTAAGCGCACGGTTCACGCAGTCAAACTGTCTCTGACTTGCTATGAGAGCTGTGTCCTGATTGAGGTTTATCTCCAGCTTCTTTAAAATTTCATCCTTGAGTGCATCTGTTCCCTCGCCCTTGAGTGCGGAAATTTCTATGCCCTCGGGATGTTCATTTTCTATCTTTTCGTCCGACTTATTTAAAACCACAAGGTGGGGCATATCCTTGATGCTCTCAAGAAGCTCCTTATCCTCGTCGGTCATTTTTCTGGAAACGTCCAGCACCATTAGTATGAGGTCCGCTGTGGAAAGTGCCTTTCTGGATCTTTCCACGCCTATCTTTTCCACAATGTCGCCTGTCTCTCTTATGCCGGCTGTGTCCAGAAGCTTTAATCTTACGCCCTTTATGGAAAATTCGCCCTCGACTACATCTCGTGTAGTTCCGGCAATTTCTGTAACTATTGAGCGGTCCTCCTGCCAGAGGAAATTGGAGAGTGTGGACTTGCCTACATTGGGTGAGCCCACAACAGCTATCCTTATGCCCTTATCTATCATATGACCTGAGGAGTAGCCCTTTGTAAGTTCGGTGAGCTCCTTTTCGCAGAAGGAAAGTGTCTCTTCTATCTGAGTATCTGTGATAAAGGGCACTTCGTCCTCCTCGGGGTAGTCGCACCATGCGCCTATGGAGGAAAGTGTATCTATGAGCCTGTCGCTGATGTTATCAACACGCTTGCCAAGCTTTCCCTCTCTTCTCAAAAGGGCCTGACGGCAGGAAGCTTCGCCCTCAGCTTCAATAAGCTCCTCAACAGCTTCCGCCTGAGAAAGGTCCATCTTTCCGTTTAAGAAAGCTCTCTTTGTAAATTCTCCTGCCGAAGCTGCGGATGCGCCTTTTTTAATAAGCTCTGTTAAAATTTTGCCTGCAATATAAATATTTCCGTGGCAGCAAAGCTCCACCATATTTTCGCCTGTATAGCTTCTGGGGGCTTTGTAGACGATAGCTACACCGTCGTCGATAATTTTTCCGTCAACAATGAAATCACCATAGGCGGCGCAGTAGCCCTTCATTTCATAAAGCGGCTTTTTACTTTTGGAAAGGAAAACCGCCGAGGCAATCTCGGCGGCTTTATCTCCCGAAAGGCGCAGCATGGCAATAGCACTTGTGGCATTTGCAGTGGATAGAGCCGCTATTGTATTCATACAGTTCACCTTTGATTTCTACAAGTTTTCAACATTCAATATGTTGAAAGTGTTGAAAAGTTATTTATTTGTGGTTAAAAGTCCATTTAAAACTCTTGGAAAGCTCATTACAAAGCCATTTTCCAAATTGTTGAAAGTGGGGAACTTTTAAACCTTAAAGTTCGATCTTTCCGTAGAGGGGCTGATCAAGAGCTTCTTTGGGAGCTTCTTCTCTGATGGAAGTCTCCTTGTAGGGCTCCTTCTTTTCTCTTCTGCCGGAATTTCTGCGGTCGCCTCTTTCACCTCTGAAAGGCTTCTTGGGACCTCTTCTGTCGTTATTGTTTCTTCCGCCGCTTCTGCGTTCTCTTACGGGAGCGCCTTCTGCACTGATAACAACATATCTCTGAGGCTCGTCACCTAAGGACATGGATGTAGCACCCTTTACCTCGGAAACAGTAGCGTGGATGATCCTTCTCTCATAGGGGTTCATAGGCTCGAGAGTGATGCTTCTTCCGGACTTTACGGCGTTATTTGCAAGGCGTCTTGCTAACTGCTGTAATGTCTGCTTGCGCTTCATGCGGTAGTTGCCTGCATCTAAGATAACACGGCAGTAGTCGCCTTCGCATCTGTTGGCGCAAAGTCCGCAGAGATACTGTAAAGCGTCTAATGTTTCGCCTCGCTTGCCGATGACGCTGCCTGCGCCTTCGCCGTCAACCTTGATAACAACAGCCTTCTCAAACTGGTGAGCTGTGATCTCAACATTGTCGATGCCCATTTTAGCTACAACTTCCTTGACATAGTTGAAAGCAGCTGTGCCTCTCTCTGTCATGGGGATCTCGGGACCTCTGTCGTCGGAATCGTCCTTTATAGGAGCCTTGGGAGCTTCTGCCTTAGGAGCGGGAGCGGGCTTTTCCTTCTTGGGAGCCTTCTCGGAGGGAGCAGACTTCTTCTGAGGTCTTTCCTTCTTTACTTCTTCCTTGACAACAGGTGCAGGAGCTGCGGGAGCGGTGGTGTGTACGGGCTCGGGCTTTACTGCCTCGGGAGCCTTATCCTCAACGTCGATGTATACTCTTACCTTTGCAGGGATGTGCTTTAAGCCGAAAAAGCTCTTGCTGGGGAGCTCTAAAACTTCTATTTCTACGCTGTCTCTGCCCATGCCTAATTCAGCGCAGGCAGCATTCACAGCTTCATCAACAGTTTTACCTGTTGCAACAGCTTCAATGATCATTTTATATTCTTTCCCTTCGACTTATTTAGTCTTCTTTATACTCTTCGCCGTACTTGAGAGCGTCTCTCTTTCTTGCTTCAGCGAGCTTTCTCTTGTTGAGTTCCTTCTGAGAAAGTCCTCTCTCATCCTCTACATCGAGACCTGCAGCCTTTCTCTCACGAGCTTCCTTGCGGGCTGCGATCCTCTCTGCTCTTTCCTTCTGAGCTCTTTCTTCTGCTTCCTTCTTAGCCTTTTCAGCCATTTCCTTGGGGTTCATGTACTTATTTAAGATCATGGTCTGGATAACTGCTAAGATATTGGAGATGAGCCAGTAAATACCTACGCCGGCAGGTACTACGAAGGAGATGTAAACGCTCATTAAGGGCATCATATACATCATGGTCTTGCTCATGGAATTAGCTGCCTGGTTGTCGCCTGTGTTTGCACTTTCCATTGTGAGCTTGCTCATCCAGAGGGATGTAAGACCTGATAATACAGGGATGATGAGGAGTGCCAGGTAAAGACCGAGGGGCTTGTCTCCGGGTGTGAGTGTGGGCTGATTTCCTAAGAAAAGTCCGAACATGGAGAAATCGAAATTGGAAAGTACCCCTGCTGTTTCTTCGCCTAAAGCTTCTACGAAGGGAGCGGAGTCAAGCTTTATTGCCTGAAGCACGCAAATCTCGTTGGAGTAAGCCTTGGAAACAACGTCAGCGCCTAAGATGTTTGTAGCTACGTCAACTGCCTTTGTGATAGCGTCGGCAGGAAGTCTTAACATATGCTTGATGGGGTAGTAAACTACGTCCAGCATACCCATGAGGATGGGGAACTGAACTAAAACGGGAAGACAGGAGGAGTAGGGGGAGAAATGCTCACGAGCATAAAGGTCCTGCATTTCCTCTGCCATCTTCTGACGGTTATTTGCGTATTTCTTCTGGATCTCTGCCATCATGGGCTGGATCCTTGCGTTTGCGATCATTCCCTTCTGCTGCTTGATGCTTAAGGGCACCATAAGGAGCTTAAAGAGAACAGCGAAAATAATAAGTGTGATTCCGTAGTTATTTACAAAGCTGTAAATGGCATTCATGAGCCATCCTAAGGGAATACCGAATATTGCAAAAAAACTTCTCATATATTATCCTCCGACTCGGATTTTATGTTTTTGGGCACAGGCCCTTTTTTGCTGTTTTAATACTGAAGAGGGAAAAGTTTTTAACCCATAAAACTTATCCTTATTTTCGAGGGTAGATTTTATATTCCCTTTTGAAGGTGAAGTGGGTGGGAACGGGGTCATAGCCCCCTCTTGAGAAAGGGTTGCAACGAAGGAGCCTCCATGAGGCCAGCAAAAAGCCCTTAATCGCACCAAATCTTTGAAATGCCTCCACCGCATAAGCCGAACAGGTAGGTATGTAATTGCAGTGGGGCTGGGTGTAAGCAGAAATGTACTTCTGATAAAGTCTTATCAATCTGATAAAAAGGTTTTTAAGCATCTTCTTTAAAGTACTTGGAAAGCTGTTTTTCCATTGTTTTTAATACCGCCTGCATTTTTACATGGCAGGTCTTTGAACGTGCGACAAAAACGATGTCCCAACCGTTTGTGTCTCTAAGATTTGGGCAAAGAGCTCTGTAAGCTTCTCTTATGACTCTTCTCGCCCTGTTTCTCTCAACTGCGCCGCCTATTTTCTTACTGGTGGTTATGCCCACACGGTTATAACCCAGACGGTTTTTGGCGACATAGGTTACCAAAAGGGGAGACACCTCTCCCTTCCTGTGGTAGAGCCTTCTGAAATCACGATTTTGTGAAATGGCTGCAAACTTTGCCAAACTGCGCAACTCCATTTCTTAAGTCAGACTTAACTAACTTTGATAACAACATATAAGGCCACACTTTTCAATGTGGCCCAAAGTTCTTTTGAGTTCAAAACTACCAATTAGTAGGTAAGCTTTGCTCTACCTCTTGCACGACGGCGAGCTAATACCTTGCGGCCGTTCTTAGTCTTCATTCTCTTTCTGAAGCCGTGCTCAACTTTGCGCTGACGCTTCTTGGGCTGATATGTTCTAAGCATTCTCTATTTCCTCCTTTCAGGGACAACCTTACAAGGTACTATTATATATTAAAGACTTTAAAAAAGTCAAGCCGTTTTCCCTCATTTAAGCCATTTAAAAGGCTTTTTTTAAAATTTTCCCATAATATTTTATTTTTTGGCTTAATTTTCTGCAAAACAGAATGGTGAAAGAAGCTTTTTTAAATTTTCCTCCTGTTTTTTAAAAAGAAAAAGGATAAAATTTCGCACCTTTTTGCCCTTATATATAATAAGGTATCTCGCAGGCACAAAGATGGCGCTTTTTACCCCCTGAGGAAACTTTTTGAAAATTTCTCAAAAAACTTTCAAAAAAAGTATTGACAACTGCCTCTTTTAGGGATATACTAAGCAAGCACTCGTGAGGAGAAGTCGCGTAGTTGGTCGAGCGCGCACGACTGGAAATCGTGTAAACGGCAAAACCGTTTCGAGAGTTCGAATCTCTCCTTCTCCGCCA
>SAMEA104404106__coassemble_1282_pt1 | contig 19800 bp, 21 predicted proteins | sample SAMEA104404106__metabat2_low_PE_047 | metagenome-assembled genome bin SAMEA104404106 (sample SAMEA104404106) | Balaenoptera acutorostrata | reverse complement strand
GCGGGGCTCTGCCCCTGCACCCTGCAATTTTTAGAAAAATTGAGTAAATTTTTATGTTTCGCTCTTTTGTGGGGGAAGAAAAAGCTCCTGCCTGAAAAGACAAGAGCTTTAAGAAACAAGTCTATTAAATTTTTACTAAAGCTTTAATTCGCCCACTGCTACTGCACAGGCAACTGTTGCACCGACCATGGGGTTATTTCCCATTCCGATAAAGCCCATCATATCTACATGGGCAGGAACGGAGGAGGAGCCTGCAAACTGTGCATCTCCGTGCATTCTTCCCATGGAGTCTGTAAGTCCGTAGGAAGCAGGTCCTGCACCCATATTATCGGGGTGAAGTGTTCTTCCTGTGCCGCCGCCGGATGCTACGGAGAAGTATCTTCTTCCGTTTTCAATAGCCCACTTCTTATATGTGCCTGCAACCAAGTGCTGGAATCTTGTGGGGTTTGTGGAGTTGCCTGTGATGGAAACGTCTACCTTCTCCATCTTCATTATAGCAACGCCCTCTAAAACATCATTACAGCCGTAGCATTTTACATTTGCCTTATCTCCCTCGGAGAAGGGAACTTCACGCACCACGCTTACAACTCCTGTTTTAAAGTCGTAGTCTGTTTCAACATATGTAAAGCCGTTGATACGGGAAATTATATAAGCTGCATCCTTGCCGAGTCCGTTTAAGATAACTCTTAAGGGCTTTGTGCGTGCCTTATTAGCTGTTCTTGCGATGCCGATAGCGCCCTCTGCCGCTGCAAAGGACTCATGACCTGCCAAGAAGCAGAAGCAGTCTGTCTCTTCTCTCAAGAGCATAGCGCCTAAGTTTCCGTGGCCGTTTCCTACGTTTCTTTCGTCTGCAACGGAGCCGGGAACTGTGAAGCTCTGGAGGCCGTCGCCGATGATCTCAGCAGCTTTTTCAGCGTTGGGAGCTTTTTTGAGTATAGCGGAAGCTACGCCCACTGTGTATGCCCATACCGCATTATCAAAGGCGATGGGCTGAACTCCCTTTACTATTTCTTCTACATTTATGCCGTGTGAAAGACAGATATCCTTAGCCTCGTCCAAAGAGGAAATACCGACTGTCTTGAGATAGCTTTCTATCTTTTCTATTCTTCTGTCATAGCCTTCAAAAGTAGCCATTTTAATATCTCCTCTCTATTCTTCTCTGGGGTCAACATAGGAATCGGCCTCGTCGTATCTGCCGTATCTTCCTGTGTTCTTCTTTAAAGCTTCGTCTGCGCTCATGCCGTGGCGGATGTCCTCCATCATCTTGCCCAAGCGTACAAATTCGTAGCCTATAACTTCCTTGTTCTTGTCAAGAGCCATCTTTGTGATGTAGCCCTCTACAAGCTCTAAGTATCTTACGCCCTTTTCACCGGTGGAGAAAACTGTGGCTGTCTGGCTTCTTAAGCCCTTGCCCAAGTCCTCTAAGGATGCGCCTATGGGAAGTCCGCCCTCGGAGAAGGCTGTCTGAGTTCTGCCGTAAACAAGCTGTTTGAAAATTTCTCTCATGGCAACATTTATAGCATCACAAACAAGGTCGGTATTGAGAGCCTCTAAAATGGTCTTGCCGGGGAGTATCTCGCCTGCCATAGCCGCAGAATGTGTCATGCCGGAACATCCGACGGTTTCAACAAGAGCTTCCTTGATGATGCCGTCCTTGACGTTTAATGTCAGCTTACATCCGCCCTGCTGGGGAGCGCACCAGCCTATGCCGTGGGAAAGACCGGATATGTCACAGATGTCCTTCGCCTTTACCCATCTGCCCTCTTCGGGAATGGGAGCGCAGCCGTGACATTTAAGATTACAGACCTGACACATGTCTTTTACTTCACTTGAATATTCCATGAAAAAAAGCCTCCTTTATTTTTTGCCTTCCTTTTTTATGGGGAAGTCTCATTTTTATTATGAGCTTAATGCCATTATACCATTTTCGGCGGCGTATAAAGGAAAATAAAGCAAATTTTTTATTTTAAATAAATGTGCTTTATTTGTATGTTTTTTTATACTATAATGAAAAGAGAATGTGATGAAATAAAAAGTTGTATTTTCGCACAGAGATTAAACTTTCGGGGAGGAAAGTAATTATGATAAACAGGGTTAAAATCGAAATCATGGGAAGCAACTATACAATAGCTTCGCCTGAAAGCGAAAGCTATGTTATTTCCCTTGCAGAGGAAGTAAACGATCAGGTCAAGGAACTTATGGATCAGGATTCCAGATTGACCCTCACAGCGGCTCTGGTCCTCACAAGCCTGGATCTGGCCGACAGACTTAAAAAGGAAAAGGAAAACGGCGACAACATCAGACGACAGCTTACAGAATACATGAATAATTCCTCCAAGGACTTAGGAGAACTGAGCTTCCTGAGAAAAGAAAACGAAAAGCTTAAAAAGAGACTTGAGGGCAAATAAATGAAGGTTAAGATTTTAAGAGAGGGCGCAAAAATGCCCACAAGAGGTACAAAGGTATCGGCTGGGCTTGATCTCTACGCACTTATTGAAAACGATCTGGAAATATGGCCCGGCGAAACTGTAAAGGTGCCCACAGGAGTTGCAATAGCACTTCCCAATAACACAGCGGGACTTATCTTTGCACGCTCGGGACTTGCCGTAAAGGAAGGACTTGCCCCTGCAAACTGCGTGGGAGTTATCGACGAGGATTACAGGGGAGAAATAATAGTAGCTCTTCACAACCACTCCAAGACCTCCTCTATAATAAAGAACCACGACAGAATAGCACAGCTTGTTATAACACCTGTGCTTTATGAAGAAGTTGAGGAGGCAGAGAGCCTTTCCGAGACAGAAAGAGGAGAAGGGGGCTTCGGCTCCACCGGAAGATAAAAATGAAGGCAAAAAGGACCTTTGCGTTTATATTTTTTATGGCGGCGGGAATAATAGTGGGAAGCCTCTGTGCAGGTATGACTGCTTCTATCCCTTACTTAAGGTGGCTGTCCTACGGGAAATCTCTGGGAGTTCCCATGACAAATCCCTTTATACTTGATCTTGTTGTGATGAAGATATCCCTTGCAGTGGAGGTATCTATAAATATCGCACAGGTCATATTTATGACAATAGGTATGTTTATTTACAGAAAGGCAGCTTCAAAGCTTTAGTTATGGATATTATTTTGGCATCGGGAAGCCCCAGAAGAAAAGAATTATTAAAACTTATAGCGGAAGATTTTAAGGTGATACCGGCAGATGTGGAGGAAAAGGCCGATCTTTCCCTTCCTATGGGAAAAATGGCGGAAGCTCTGGCAAAATTAAAAGCTGATGCAGTATTTTGTGAGCACAGGGACACTTTAGTAATAGGCTCGGACACCATAGTATTTTTGGACGGCACTCCTTTGGGAAAGCCAAAGGACGAAGAAGAGGCTTTCAGAACTTTGAAAAAATTGCAGGGGAGAAGCCATGTTGTAGCAACAGGTGCTGCAATAGTAAAGGAAGGTTACACCGACACCTTTTCGACATTGACAAAGGTTACATTTTTCCCCATGACAGACGAGGAAATAAAAGCATATATAAAAACCGGTGAGCCTATGGACAAGGCCGGCTCTTACGGTATAAACGGCCACGGGGCGCTGTTTATAGAAAAAATCGACGGGGATTTCTACTCCGTTGTGGGACTGCCTGTTTCGGAACTTAAAAAGCATCTTGAAATTTGCGGTTTTACTTGTTTAATTTAAAAATGTGTTATATAATAAGACGAATACCCCGTTTTATCGTCAGCAGAGCTTAGGAGGATGTAAAAGTGAGATTTTCAAAGGATATAGGCATAGATCTGGGCACAGCCAATACCCTCATATTTATGAAGGGAAAGGGCATTATCATGAGAGAGCCCTCCGTTGTTGCTGTTGATACCAGAACAGATACAGTGAGATATGTAGGTCAGGACGCCAAGGACGTTATCGGCAGAACCCCCGGTTCCATCGTGGCTATGAGACCTTTGAAGGACGGAGTTATAGCTGATTTCGACGTGACAGCTTCCATGCTCCAGATATTCATTAAGAAGGCTTGCGGAATTACAATGTTTTCCCGCCCCAACATCATCATCTGCATTCCCTCGGGAGTTACAGAGGTTGAGAGACGTGCCGTAAGAGAAGCTGCAATAAAGGCAGGCGGAAAGAGAGTTTCCATCATCGAGGAGCCCATGGCGGCTGCTATCGGTGCAAACCTCCCCGTAGCTGAGGCAACAGGCTCTATGGTAGTAGATATCGGCGGCGGCACCTGCGAGGTGGCTGTCATTTCCTTAGGCGGCATCGTAGCTTCCAAGTCCGTGAGAGTGGGCGGCGACGAGTTCGACGTTTCCATAATCCAGTACATCAAGAGAAAGTACAACCTCCTTATAGGTGAGAGAACAGCAGAAGCCATCAAGATAAACATAGGCTCCGCTATGCCCTATGAGGACGAAGAACCCATGGAGATAAAGGGAAGAAACCTCATCGACGGTCTTCCTAAGAACATCTTCATCGAGCCCCACGAAATAAGAGAGGCACTTTACGATCCCCTCACCAATATCGTGGAAGCTATCAAGGTGACATTAGAGAGAACACCCCCCGAATTATCTGCCGACATCATCGACCACGGCATCACACTTACCGGCGGCGGCGCACTCTTAAGAGGTCTTGACGAGCTTATCAGCAAGGAAACAGGTATGCAGGCTCATATCGCTGAAAATCCCCTTGACTGCGTAGCAGCAGGAACCGGTATGGTTTTAGAGGATCTTCAGAAGCTGAGAGAAGTCCTCAATGAAAGCGACGAGGGCTTTATCAAGAGATAGTTTTTTTAAGAAGATGATCGACAGGCAGGCTTAATTTCCTGCCTGTTTCTTATAAGGAGAGATAAAGGTTGCAGGACTTCTTTAAATCCAAAAAAATCTTAATAATAGTCATACTTGTGGCGGTGTCTCTCTTTTTCATGCTGAGAGCAGCCTATAAGGAGGACGAGGTCACTCTGCCGGAAAAAGCTGTTTCCAAGGTGACACTCCCTGCACAAAAGGGCTTTTCCGCAGTTTATTTAGCTATTCACGACACCGTCTCCGACTTTTTCCACGCCCCTTCCATAGCGGAGGAAAACGACAGGCTCCGTGAGGAAAACGCAGAATTAAAGCGTCAGATGTACGAATTTGACGCCATAAAGAGCGAAAACAAGCGCATGAAGGACTTCTACGGCATCAAGGAGGAAAATCCCGACTATCAGATGATGATAGCCGACGTAGTGGGAAGGGATGCTTCCGACAGCTTCTACTCCTTTACCATAGATAAGGGAGAAAAGGACGGCGTAAGGATGTATGCCCCCTGCGTTACAAAGGAAGGCCTTGTGGGGCTTGTTACAACTGTGGGCCCTGACTATGCCAAGGTTTCCACAATACTTGATTCCACCTGCGAGGTGGGAGTTGAGATACTGGAAAGCCACGATATAGGAGTTACAGAGGGCACAGCTTCTCTTGCTCTGGAGGGAAATCTGAAGCTTTGCTACATCCCCAGAGATTCCAAGGCGAGGGCAGGGGATACCGTATTTACAACAGGCATCGGCGGCATATTCCCCAAGGGGCTTATACTGGGAAGAATAAAGGAAATAACCCCCGATTCTCAGGGACTTACCTTAAATGCGGTGATAGAGCCCCCAATTGATATAAGAAAAGTTACAGATGTTATGATAATCACAGACTTTGAAGGAAAGGAAGAGAAGGTGGACTGATTTGGATACCTCCGAGAAAAAGAGGCAGATAATTAAAAACGTCCTCTATTTTGCCGCAGTTCTTGTCTTTTTTGTGATGGGTGAAATTCCGCAGTTCGACCCCCTTATTTTTAAGGCGATACCGGTGATACCGATAATCGCTTCCTTATCTGTGCTGGAAGGGGACATGACCGGCGGAATTTTCGGCTTTATTGCAGGTCTTATGGTGGATACCTACGCCGCACACATATTCGGGCTGGCATCCATCATATTTACAGTTCTGGGATTTTTGTCAGGTGTGCTGGTGACCTACCTTTTGCAGAACAACATGAGGACAACTTTCATACTGACCTTTGCAATTTCCGCATTTTACGGTGTCATATCCTTCTATGTCATCTACGGAATGTGGCAGGTGGAGGGAAGATTTTTAATGTTCCTTGCAAGGACAGTGCCTACCACTATTGTCACAACTTTATTTGCCTATCCCGCTTACCATCTTATAAAAAAGATAAAGACGGAAGTGGAAGAGAGGCGGAGGTAGCTTATGCATTTTTCTAAGGACAAAGCGAGATTTATAATTTTGCAGGCGGTGATGTGGTTCATCTTCCTGCTTTTTGTCATGAAGCTGATGAATCTCCAGATAGTAAACGGACAGAAATATCTGGATATGCAGAATAAAACCTCCTACCGCACACAGACAATAAAGGCGGCAAGAGGGGAGATAGTGGACAGAAACGGCATACCCTTTACAAAAAATGTGGTCTCCTACGACCTCGTTTTTGATAAGGCGCTGACACCCGAGGATTCTCTCAACGAGATAATTTTAAGGCTCTGTCACATAATGGAAAAGCAGGGGGAAACATGGCACGACAGCCTCCCCTTAGCTAAAGACGGCTCAGATAAATTTACCGACGACGAAGCTGAAATAAAAAGGCTCAAGGGAAAGAACTTCCTGAACCTAAACTCCTACGCCGATGCTTCCGAGGTGAACTACTGGCTCACAGAAAGATACGATCTTCAGGAGTACAGCAGAAAAGAGAGAAGGACCATAGCAGGAGTTCGCTATGAGATGGAAAAACAGAATTACTCCCTCTCCAACCGCTTCCTCTTTTCGGAGGATATAGCCCTCGAGACAGCTGTGCTCATAAGACAGGAAAACTTTACACTTCCCGGTGTAGACGTTGTTGAAAACGCAAAGAGAAGCTATGTTGACGGAGACCTGGCTCCCCACATCATAGGCAGGACCGGCGTCATGTTCGCAGAAGAGGTGGAATACTACCTCTCCAAGGGAAGGGGCTACACCCCCACCGACATCGTGGGCAAGGACGGCATAGAAAAGACATTTGAGGATGTTTTAAGGGGCACAGACGGCGAGAGAAAGATCGCACTTTCTCCCACATACGAGGTGACGGGCATCTCCGTGGAAAAGGAGCCTGTCCCGGGAAATACCGTGGTGCTGACTTTAGATAAAAATATGCAGAAGGCCGCTATGGAAGGTCTTATCGAGGAGATAAAATTCTTGAATGAGACAGCTCCCGAGGGAAAGGGCAAGGAAGCCGATGCAGGTGCGGTAGTTGCTATCGACATCAAAAATTCGGAGCTTCTCTGCGCTGTATCCTATCCTTCCTATGATTTGAGCCGATTCAGCGAGGACTTTGCAAAGAACAACGCCGACAAGCGCTCACCTTTCTTAAACAGAGCCTTCAACGGCAGATACGCCCCCGGCTCCTGCTTTAAGCCTGTCACCGGTGCGGCCGCCCTCAATGAGGGAATAGCCGACCGAAACACAAAGGTCACCTGTACCGGAGTGTATACAGCTTTGGCAGACAGCGGCTATACTCCCACCTGTCTTTCCTCCCACGGACCTGTGACAGTTGTGGATGCTATAAGACATTCCTGCAACATCTATTTCTATGAGATGGGCAGACAGCTGGGGATCCCCAAGATAAACGAATATGCACAGAAGCTGGGCTTAGGTGAAAAGGCGGGCATAGAATTATCAGAAACTGCCGGCACACTCAATAACCCCGATACAGATAACCCCGGTGACGCTTTGCAGGCGGCTATCGGTCAGCTGGATAACGGATTTTCTCCCTTGCAGCTTGCAAATTACACAGCAACTTTAGCCAGAAACGGCGTGAGACAGGATGTGACACTCATAAAGGGCGTTTCTCCCACCTACGACGTGAAGGATATGAAGGCTGTTGAGGTAAAGAGGCCCAGGAGGGATACCGGCATCGACAAGGAAGTCTTTGATATAATAAGAGAGGGCATGGTGCAGGTAACTCAGGATGTGAGAGGTACAGCTTACAGATACCTTCACGATTATCCCATAGTTATCGCCGCAAAGACAGGTACCCCCGAAACCAAGGAATTCCCCAACTCCACATTTATATGCTACGCCCCCGCAGATGATCCCCAGATAGCAATAGCTGTCGTTATCGAGAAGGGCTGGCACGGCTACACCGGCGCTCCTGTTGCGAGAAAGGTCTTTGACGCATACTTTTTCCCGGACGGAAATCCCGATGAAATGGCCGAAAACGGGGAAGAAGAGGCTAATAATACTGAAAATAAGCCACAGTAAATCGAAAAAATCACTAAAATTTCACAAAAAACTATTTAATTTGTGATTGTAATATGTTAAAATCTAAGATACGAGGTGAATAGTGCTTGTCCTCAATAATTCTTGTCACATCGGGCAAGGGCGGAGTGGGAAAAACCACTGTCGCCAGTCTTTTGGGACTTTCCCTTGCAGGCAAGGGGAAAAATGTGCTCATTCTGGAACTGGATTCGGCCCTGAGAGGTCTGGATATAATGTTCCCCGATAAGGAGCCTTCCGTTTATTCCCTTGGGGATGTTCTTACAAATTCCTGCAAGGCAAGCGAGGCCATAAATACCGTGGAAGTCAGGGAAGGCAATCTTCACTATATGCTTTCACCGGCAGAGAGATACTTTGAATACAAGGTGGCTGACCTTTTAAAGCTTCTTGCCGGAATGGCCGACATATATGACTTTGTGCTTCTGGACTGCGCCGCAGGTCTGGGACAGTGCTTCGATGCGGCAAATGCAGTTTCCGATAAAAAGATAGCAGTTGCCACCTTCGACTCTGTGTCCATAAGAGATGCTGCTCTGGCTTCCTCCTTTATGGACGGGGAAAAGTACCTTGTTATAAACAGGTTCAAGAAGAAACAGCTGGGGGAGGATTTCAATAACCTTGACGAGGCGGTGGATGCCACCCATATGCAGCTTTTGGGCGTCATTTCCTACGACAGAGAACTTCTGGGAGCTTCGGCAGTTGAATCGGATATCATCACAAGCGAATGTGACGATATGGCATCAAGACTTTTGGGGGAGACGGTTCCCCTCAATATAAAGAGATTAAGCAAGTATTAAATTAAGGAGAGGTTTCTAAATGAATATTGCACTTTTAGCACACAGTTCAAAGAGAGAACTTATGGTACAGTTCTGTATCGCTTACAGCGGAATCCTGTCAAAGCATCACCTCTGTGCCACAGGAACTACCGGTAAGCTTATTTCTGAGGCAACAGGACTTAAGATCTTCAAGTTCCTGTCTCTGGAGCAGGGCGGAGATCAGCAGATAGCAGCCCGTGTTGCCTGCAACGAGATCGACCTTCTTCTCTTCTTCAGAGATCCCAATCTTCTCTCCGGAGAAAAGGACGACGCTTCCGATATCTTAAGACTCTGCGACGTTCACACCATCCCCGTGGCTACAAACGTGGCTACCGCAGAGGCTCTCATCCACGCTCTGGAGCAGGGCTTCTTAGACTGGAGAGATATCGTAAATCCCAATAAGGGCGCATATTAAAGAGAAAAGATCATAAGAACCCACGTCTCTTGACCTATTTGATTAAGAGTCAGTGGGTTTTTCTTTAAATTTCGGCAATTTTAATATAGACAAAAGAGAAAAGCTATTCTAAAATGCTAAGAAGGGGATTATGCCCCTTTAAATTTGCATAAAAACAGGCGTTCATCCTGCAAAGTGAGAGAAAAAACAAAGGTGTGCGCCCCGGTTATAGAAAGGAAGAAACCCATGGCAGAAAATATGGAGGGACTTCACCGCACCCACTACTGCGGCGAGATCACCGATGCAAAGATCGGCGATGAAATAACAGTCTTCGGCTGGTGCCAGAGACAGAGAGACTTAGGAAACCTGATCTTCATTGATTTAAGAGACAGAACAGGTATCTGCCAGCTCTCCTTCGACGATAAGACAGACAAGGCAATATTCGACAAGGCTTTCTCTGTAAGAAGTGAGTATGTTTTAGCAGCAAGAGGAATTTTAAGAGAGAGAGAAAGCAAGAACAAGGACTTAAAGACAGGCGACGTAGAGATCGACGTCAAGGAATTAAGGATCCTTGCAAAGTCCAAGACTCCTCCCTTTGACATCAAGGACGATATCAAGACAAACGAGGAATTAAGACTTAAGTACAGATACTTGGATTTAAGAAGAAACCCCTTAAAGAACGCCCTTTTACTCCGTCACAGAGTTACAAAGCTTGCTCGTGACTACTTCGACGAGAACAGATTCTGCGAGATCGAGACACCCGTTCTTATCAAGTCCACACCCGAAGGCGCAAGAGACTATTTAGTTCCTTCCAGAGTTCATCCCGGAAAGTTCTACGCTCTTCCCCAGTCCCCCCAGCTTTACAAGCAGCTTCTCATGTTATCCGGCTTTGACAGATATATGCAGATCGCAAAGTGCTTTAGAGATGAGGACTTAAGAGCTGACAGACAGCCCGAATTTACACAGATCGACGTTGAGATGTCCTTTGTAAACGAAGAGGACGTTCAGACAATGAACGAAGGCTTCATGAAGAAGGTTTTAAAGGAGATCTGGAACGTAGATTTACAGCTTCCCTTACCCAGAATGAAGTACGACGAAGCTATGGAGAGATTCGGTTCCGATAAGCCCGACGTAAGATTCGGCCTGGAGCTTGTAAACTGCTCCGATATCTTCGCAAATTCCGAATTTGCTGTATTTAAGAATGCCTTAGCCGGCAACGGCTCCGTCAGAGCTATCAATGTCAAGGGCGCTGCTTCCAAGCTTTCCAGAAAGGAAATCGACAAGTTAGCTGACGTAGTTAAGCAGTATAAGGCAAAGGGCCTTGCATTCTGCCGCTGGACACCCGATGCTAAGTCCTCTTCCTTTGAAAAGTTCTTAACAGAAGATGAAATAAAGGCATTCCACGAGAGAATGGGATATGAGGAAGGCGACGTTCTTTTAGTAGTAGCTGACAAGAACTCCGTTGTATTTGCATCCTTAGGCGCACTGAGACTTCACCTTTCCAAGAAGCTGGACCTCGTTCCCGAAGGAAAGTTCGCACTTCTCTGGATCACAGACTTCCCCCTCTTTGAATACTCCGAGGACGACGGAAGATACTACGCTATGCACCATCCCTTCACCTGCCCCAGACTGGAAGATGTTGACAAGATGGAATCCGACCCCGGCTCCTGCTATGCAAGAGCTTATGACATGGTATTTAACGGCTATGAATTAGGCGGCGGCTCCATAAGAATTTCCGACCCTGAGATCCAGGAGAAGATGTTCAGAGCATTAGGAATGTCCGATGAGGTAGCTCACGAGAGATTCGGTTTCTTATTAGATGCTTTCCAGTACGGTGTACCCCCTCACGGCGGCATGGCATACGGTCTTGACAGACTTATCATGCTCCTTCTCAACGACGACAACATCAAGGACGTTATCGCATTCCCCAAGGTTCAGAACGCTTCTGAGCTTATGACAGAGTGCCCCTCCTATGTAGAGGACAAGTCCTTAGAGGAGCTTTCTATCGCCTGCACAAAGAAGGAAGACTAATTTTCAGAAATCGTTATAAGATTATCTAAAATTGACTTTCAATTTGTGGCAGTATGTAAAATTTTATTATATTTAAAAAATAACTATTGCCAAAGGCATAAAAAGACGATATTATAATCCGTGTATTATAGGGCGGAGGAAAAAAAGCCCCTTTTTTGAAGGCGGTTTCTGCCTATAATTTTTACTGAGGAGGGTAGATATGGTTTTTGAAACAGTCAAGAAGATTTTAGCTGAACAGCTCGACCTTGACCCCGAGGATATTACCTTAGAATCCAACATCGTTGACGATTTAGGTGCCGATTCCTTAGATGTGGTCGACTTGGTGATGAGCCTTGAAGATGAATTTGACCAGGAGATCCCCGACGAAGCTATCGAGGAAGTTAAAACTGTCGGCGATATCGTTCATTACATTGAAGAAAATATTCAGTAATTAAAAAAAGCAGGCTCCTACAAAGAGCTTGCTTTATTTTTTATATATTATATAATAGAAATCAAGTGAAAAAGTGACAGATTCCATAAGGGAAAGATATATAAAATGCCAAAAGGGCAGATAGGAGTTTTATAGTATGGCAGACAAGAAGAAGATGGTCAAGGACATCACCTCCAGAGATGTTGACTTTGCCCAGTGGTACACAGACATTGTAAAGAAGGCAGAATTAGCTGATTATTCCTCAGTAAAGGGCTGCATGATCGTAAGACCTTACGGCACAGCTCTCTGGGAAAACATCAGAGACATCGTAGACGGTATGCTCAAGGAATTAGGACATGAGAACATCATGCTCCCTCTCTTCATTCCCGAGAGCCTTCTTGAAAAGGAAAAGGACCACGTTGCAGGCTTCGCTCCCGAAGTTGCATGGGTAACTCACGGTGGAAATGACAAGCTGGCAGAGAGACTTTGCGTAAGACCTACTTCCGAAACACTTTTCTGCGAGCACTTTAAGACTGTTATCCATTCTTACAGAGACCTCCCCAAGCTCTACAACCAGTGGGCTAACGTAGTAAGATGGGAAAAGACCACAAGACCTTTCTTAAGAACCTCCGAATTCTGGTGGCAGGAAGGTCACACAATGCACGAAACAGCTGAGGAAGCTATGCAGGAGACAACAAGAATCCTCGACCTCTATGCAAAGCTTCTTGAAGATTACTTAGCAGTTCCCGTTATAAAGGGCAGAAAGACCGAGAAGGAGAAGTTCGCAGGAGCTGAAAGAACTTACACCATCGAAGCTATGATGCACGACGGCAAGGCTCTCCAGTCCGGTACATCCCACTACTTCGGCGACGGCTTCGCAAAGGCATTTGACATCACCTTCACAGGCAGAGACAACAAGATCGCACATCCCTACCAGACATCCTGGGGCGTTTCCACAAGACTTATCGGCGCTATCATCATGTGCCACGGCGACGACGACGGTCTTATACTTCCTCCCGCAGTAGCTCCCACACAGGTAGTTATTGTTCCTATCGCACAGCACAAGGAAGGCGTATTGGAGAGAGCAGATGCACTTTACAACGAATTAAAGGGCGTTTGCAGAGTTAAGCTGGACGACAGCGACAACGCTCCCGGCTGGAAGTTCTCCGAGCATGAGATGAAGGGTATCCCTGTAAGAATCGAATTAGGACCCAAGGATATCGAAAAGGGCGAGTGCGTAGCTGTTACAAGACATGACAGGGTTAAGCACGTTATTCCCTTAGACAAGATCGCAGAGGAGATCCCCGCACTTCTCAAGGAAGTTCACGACGGAATCTACGACATCGCAAAGAAGAACCTTGCTTCTCACACATACGAAGCAAGAAACATGGAAGAAATTCAGGACTTCGCCGACAACAAGGCAGGTTTCTTAAAGACCATGTGGTGCGAGAACTTAGAGTGCGAGATGTTCATGAAGGACAAGATGGGCTTGACCTCCCGCTGCATGCCCAATGAACAGGAGGACTTAGGCGAAGTTTGCCCCATCTGCGGCAAGAAGGCAAAGTCAATGATCATCTGGGGAAGAGCATACTAACAAGCTTTTTCGAGAAAAAGCTTGGCAAAAAGCTTTAGTTCGCACAGGCGAGGCAGTTGAAATCGTAATTTTATCGCCTGCGTTGTAAAAGCTGAAAATATGCCAAGTATACTTTTAAGAAAGATTTGGCGAAAAAACTTCAGTTCGCACAGGCGAGGCAGTTGAAATCGTAGCTTTAGTGCCTGCGTTGTAAAAGCTGAAAATATGCCAAGTATACTTTTAAGAAAGGTTTGGCAAAAAACTTCAGTTCGCACAGGCGAGGCAGTTGAAATCGTAGCTTTAGTGCCTGCGTTGTAAAAGCTGAAAATATGCCAAGTATACTTTTAAGAAAGGTTTGGCAAAAAACTTCAGTTCGCACAGGCGAGGCAGTTATAATCGTAGCTTTAGTGCCTGCGTTGTGATGAAGGAATAATCTTTAGCCTGTTTTTAAGACGGATCAGAGAAAGATTTGAGTATGCTTTCAAGAAAACTTAATTTATATTGATTTTAGATGCCTGCGCTTTTTGCGTGGGCATTTTTCTTTGCCTTGAAGCAGAGGGAAAATAAAAATTTACTCAATTTTTCTAAAAATTGCGGATTCCAAAGGCAGAGCCTTGGTCGCTTTCCGCAGAAAGCGAAATCTCTATTCGTTCAAGAGCATTTAGGGTTTAAGGGGAATTTGCGATAAAAATTCCCCTTTACTCCTTCTTTTAAGAAGGAGAGGGAGCGAAGCGGAAGAGGATGTAAAAGCTAAGAATAAAAACAATATGGCGAGAAAGCATTTTTAATTTTCTTTTGTATAGAAGATAAAATAAACCACTCTGGTAGAGTAAACCTATCCGTCGGCTATCATCGCCACCTTCCCTTAATATTAAGGGAAGGGATTTAGAAGCGTCAGAGGTTTCTTTCAAAAGGAAAATATTTTGGGGTGGGTACCCCTCATTCATCGCCTTGGGGGGAAAGCAAGAGCCTTTAAAAAGGCTATGCGAAATATGCTCTAAAGTCGGAAAAATGGTAATTGAGGGATTTTTCATCCCCTCTCAGTCACCGAAGGTGACAGCTCCCCCGTGGGGGGAGCCTTTGCGCCCTCAAGAAAACATTTTTGTTTTTTATCATACAGAAAATAAAAGAAAAAGCTTTGGTGTGTGAACCTATTCGTCGGCTATTGCCACCACCTTCCCTTAATATTAAGGGAAGGGATTTAGAAGCGTCAGAGGTTTCTTTCAAAAAGAAAATATTTTGGGTGGGTACTCCTCATTCGTCAGCAAGCTGACACCTGCTCTTGCGGTACCCAAAATTCTTTATTCGGCATAAAGCACTCATAGAATTTTGACCGCTGCGCCAAAATATTTTCCCTTTATCATCCACAGGATGCGGTCAAATATTTTGCTCCCGAGGGGGAAGGCAAGGGTGACTTTGTTCAAATTTAAAAAGTAGATTGCTATAAGTGAGAAATAGCATTACAAATTATCTCTGCGCCACATCGCTTTCCCCTTGGGGGGAAAGTGCCGAGGGACGAGGCGAATGAGGGGGAAGAAAGCTAACAATTTAAAAACAAGCTAACAAAAGGACAAAAGGGGCGAGCAAGGCGAGCCCTTGTTGTTTTAGCGAAGCCTTTTTCAAAAGGCTTTTAGGCTCCCCTTGAGGGGAGCTGTCACCGAAGGTGACTGAGAGGTGGCCGCTTCGATGTCTTTTTATATAATCGCCTTTGGGTTACTGCATACACCTCTCAGATACCAGTCTGCGGACTGGTACCAGCTCCCCTCAAGGGGAGCCTTTGTCGCTCTAAAGTTAGCAAGGGCGACTTTAGGGTAAATTGCGGTATTGATGGTTTTGGAAAAAAGTTATACTATAAGTCTGTGAAATTATTACAGGGGAAAGTTTGCCAAGGAAAAGGAAAGAAAGGTTTTGATAAAATGGCTAAGGCATTATTTTTTGACTTCTTCGGGGTGGTGGGATGCGAGATAACTTCCATCTGGTTTAGGCACCACGGCATAACAAGCGGCATCGGGGAGATAAGGCAGGAGCTTTTTGCAAAGATGGATTCCGGTGAAATTACCGAGGACGAAAACTATCAGCTTCTAAGCAAAAGGGTGGGTATACCTGCCGAAACAATAAAGGAAGAATGGAGGAGCATGTTCTTTGTAAACGAGGAGCTTATAAAGGCTATCGACGAGCTTAGAAAGACACACAGGACCTACATCCTTTCCAACGCCGCCTCAACTTATTTAAAGGAGCTTATAAAGAGGTACGACCTTGCAAGGCACTTTGACGGCATATATATTTCCGCCGAGATGGGCAAAATAAAGCCCTTCCCGGAGTTTTATCAGCATGTGCTGGATGATTTAGGCCTTGAAGCTTCGGAAGCTGTTATGACCGATGACAACGCCAAGAATATCGAGGGCGCAATAAAAACAGGTCTCAACGGCATAGTTTTTAAAAACGCAGAGCAGTATTTAAAAGAGCTTTCCAAAATAGACTAAAAGAAAAAAAGCTTACCTTCTTTTTAAAAAGGCAAGCTTTATTTTTTATGAAACTAAAATTCTTCTGTGAGAAGTGAGCCGTCCATTCCGCTTAAGAAAATGAGCAGGCGGTGTGCTGTTCCGTCCATGTCTTCATAGGAAATGCCACGGCTGGGTGTGTCGCCCGGGAAGGTGGTGCCTATGAGAAGGATATCATTTTCGGGGAGGCTCTCCAGTGTGTATAGGGGCTTATTTACTGTGAAGCTTCCGTCGGGGGAAAGTGTCACATCTAAAAACTGAACATTTTTAATATCGCTGTCGGCGGAAAATGCCAGCTTTACAAGGAAGGGGCTGTCTTTAAATTCTTCCTCGGTAAATTCCTCTGCGGCTGTTTCGTCGCCCTCGGCAAAGGCTATCTTAACTTCGGCGGGTTCAGATGTTTTTGCAGCTTCTGAACTTTCGGGGGCAGGGGAAGGAGGAACCTCGGAATTTTCCTGAGATACTGAGGACTGTGAGCTTTCGGGGGGAAGGGAACTTTCATTGGGTTCGTCCATACAGCCGAAAAGCATCAAAAGGGACAGTGTGAGGAACGAGATAAGTGCAAGCTTTTTCATGTGCAGCATCCTTTCTTTTAAAGTCTTATGTGTATTTCTGTGCCGTAATGCTCTGAAAAAAATCTGTCATCTAAGAAAATTGAGAAAAAGGGCGTTATCTTATTATAGACTTCCGTATCCTTTGGCTTATCCAAGCTGAGGATAAAGCTTTTAAAAGCTTCGGTGACTTTCCCTTCTATTATTTTACCATATTCCCATTGAGAATACTTAAAATTTCCAAAATTTAATATAAGCTTTATTTCCTCTGTTTCTTCATTCCATATATGTATCTCGAAGCTTTGGGCTCCTTCTAAATTTTCTGCAAGGAGCTTTTTAAATTCACTGTTATCGGGGGAGGCGAGGTCGATTTCTATTTCTTTAAACATAAAAACTCCTTTTTTGAAAATTAAAGAGCGGGGGCGACTTCTGCCAAGAAGAAAATTCCTTCTGCAAGATTTATAAAAGTCTCGTCGTCATTTAAAAGGTGAGTTTTGCCATTATAAAAGACGTTTTGGTTATTGGCGGAAACTTCCTTAACCGAGCCGTCCTTGAGGTAATAGGTTATTGTTATCATCTCGTTGTTATCCTCTGACGGAGCTTTGAAGGGGACATATTTTAAGAAGTTGGGGAGGGCGGAGGCAAGCTCTATATTTCTTTCGTCGGTAAAATACTTTGGTTCTTCCTTTACCTCGGGATAATATATTGCCACCTTTTCTATATCCTTTTCATTGGGGATGCCCACAAGAGGGAAGCCTTTTGTCAAAATCGAAATGAGGGCTACGACGAGAAGTATAAGTATGAGAGATTTTAAGAAACCTTTAAACCAATTTTTAAATGCGGTCATTAAGATCATCCTTTCCATATATAAGTGTAATGTTTAAGCCTTTTTGTTACAAGGAAAATAAAAAAATCCCCCCGAATTTCTTCGGAGGGAAGGAAATTTATCTTCTTCTGTATCTTGTCCTTGAGCGGTTATTTAAAATCGTGTAGACAACATAGGAAACTATCAGCATGAGAACAAAGCATACGCCGAATTTGAAGGGATAGCTTCTTATTAGGCGGTGCAGGTTTTCCATGACAACTAAAAGGGAGGAGGACTCCGCATCTTCTGCCGAAACTATTGCAACCTTGCCGATGGGGGAGCCTGAGAGCATCAAGGTAGCTTCTCCTATGAGGTCGCCCTTTTTAACGGGGGCATTTACGAAGTCGGGGAGGTTTAGATCAAATCTCACACTGGAAGCTTCGATCTCGTCGGGGATAAGCGCCTGAAAATCGTGTGCGCTCATACACCTTAAGTAATCCTTTCCGGCGCAGAGCTTTAAGGGAACTTCCTGGAAGCTCTTGCCCTGCTCAAGAAGTGACTTTACCTTGAAGGTGGAGAATGCCCAGTCAAAAAGGCTTTCAGCTTCTTTGAACACGGCTTCCCTGTTGTCACCCTTTTCTCCTGTGGAGCTTTGGCAGTTAAGTATGGAAAGCGCATATGTGTAGCCGTTTTTCTTTGCAAAGACGATTGCGGAGCTTATGCCTGTTTTTGCGGAGCTTCCAACCTTGGCTGTGGTGTAGCCCTCATGGTAATAATCGGAGCCCCTCTGCAAAAATGCGTTTTTAGTTACCCATAAAATGCTTTCCTGCTTGTCACTGGAGCCTGTGTAGCTTCTGGAAGTTATAAGGTCCTCGAAGCCGGGGAGTTCCATGGCGTGTCTTGCCAAAATGTAGGCATCGTAAGCTGTGGTATAGGCGTTTTCATCGGGGAGACCTGTGGGATTGGTGAAGTTGGTATTCTTCATGCCGATCTCCTGCGCCCTGTGGTTCATAAGCTGAACAAAGTAGGCGGAGGAACCGTCGCCCATGTAGTCGGCCAGCATATAAGCGGCATCGGATGCACTCTGTACCGCTACGGCGTACATCAAGTCTTTGGCATTTAATGTTTCGCCCTTATATAAACCGCCTAAGGGGATCCTTCCGTAGGTTCCGCCTGCGGTGCTGAGTTCGTCCTGAATGTAGCCCCTCATGCTTATTTGTGTATTTTCCGGCTCGGTTATGGTCTCAAGTGCCAAAACCACCGTCATAAGCTGGCTTATTGTGTCGCAGGGGACCTGTTTTGTGGCGTCCTTTGTGTAGATCATCATGTCTGAATCAAGGTTCGCCATGTAAACAGCTTCGGCAGACACGGGGAAGGGGGGAGTGTAGCTTTCCGCCATGGAAGGAACGGCAAAAGCTCCTAATAATATTATAAAAGTTAAAAAGCCTGATAAAAATCTTTTCATTACATACCTCTTATTGTATAATGATATAGCTGTATTATAGTATAACATAATTTTTAAGCTTTTAAAAATAGTTTTTAAAAGTTTCGGGAAAGGTAAAAAATGATTTACATTACAGGCGATACCCACGGAGATTTTGACAGATTTAAAAAGTTTAAGAGCATCTTCAAAAGAAATAAGGACTATATAATAGTCTGCGGCGACTTCGGCTTTATATGGGACGGCAGCGAAGAGGAAAAGAAGCTTCTGGATAAGTTTAAGAAGCTTAAGTGCACCGTGCTTTTTGTGGAGGGCTGTCACGATAACCTTGATCTTCTCAAAACTTACCCTGAAAAAGAGATGTTCGGCGGCAAGGTGAGGGAGATAAACGAAAACCTCTTCTATTTAAAGAGGGGACAGGTCTTTGAAATCGAGGGAAAGACCATCTTCACCATGGGCGGCGGCCAGAGCTACGACTGCGAGGACAGGATCCCCGGCAAAACATGGTGGAGCGACGAAATGCCCACTATGGAGGAATTCAGAGAGGGCGAAAAAAATCTCATGTCAAGGGACTGCAAGGTGGACATTATAATAACTCACCAGAATCCCCACTCCGATTTTATAGTGGAGACCAATACCATACCCAAGGATAATATTCTGGTGGCCTTCCTGCTCAGCGTGAGCAAAAATATCGAATATAAGCACTGGTATTTCGGCTGTGAGCATCTGGATAAGACCGTTTCACCTAAGATAACAGCCGTTTTTGAGAAGATAATACCCGTGGATCAGATATAAGAATAAAAATGTGAAACTATGGAAACTTTTTTGTAAAAACCTGTTGACTTATGGCTTAAATGGAGCTATAATAGCAAAGCTGTCTCGAGAGAGAGGCAAAGATAAGGTAAGCCCCGGCGGGCATAAAACAAAATCTTAAAAACCTCTTGACAAAGACCGATAGAATGTGATATGATATACAGGCTGTCGAAAAGATAGCACGACATAAGCAAGCT
>SAMEA104404106__coassemble_1236_pt1 | contig 20339 bp, 15 predicted proteins | sample SAMEA104404106__metabat2_low_PE_047 | metagenome-assembled genome bin SAMEA104404106 (sample SAMEA104404106) | Balaenoptera acutorostrata | reverse complement strand
CCTCTAAAAACAGAAAAATATAAATTGATAGCTTTTCCATCCCCTCTCAGTCACCTTCGGCGACAGCTCCCCTCAAGGGGAGCCTTTTTCGCTCTAAAAAAAGCTCTTCCTCCCCTCTTTCTCTTCCTTCTTCCTTTCCTTTCCCCACAAAAAAAGCCACAGCTTCCTCGCCGTGGCTTGATTTTTATTTTCTTTTTTAACTTACAGCTTAGTTCCGCAGCTCTCGCAGTAGATCTTGTCGCTCTGGTTTTCCTTGCCGCACTTGGGGCAGATCTTCTTTTCCTTGAGCTCCTTGACCTTTGCCTGAAGCTCTCTTATCTCCACCTGAAGACTTGTAGCTTCTCTTATGCAAATTTCCGTGAGGTCGCTGTTGTCTGCAAAGCCCTGACTCTCCTCGTAAACCAGTGTTCCTATTCTCTCGAAGGTCTTTTTAAGCTGGTTTTCAAGCTGGTTAAGCTTTATAGAAGCTTTGGAAACCTCTACTGCGTTGCCTGTTTTCTTGCTTGCGGAGCCTGCTAAACTTCTTGTCTTTTCTGCAATAGTATTAAAAAAGTCCATTTATACTTCCTACTTTCCTATAAACTCTCTCAAAAGTGAATCCTCCGGGATATGGGAAAAATCTATATCGTCAAAGGCTTCCAGAATCTCCACTATCTGGCGTATCTTTCCGCCGTAGGTGGGATCGCTCTTAAGCTCCTTTACAAGGGGCAGAATGTAGTGGTGGAATATACATCCCTCGTAATTAAGTGAGGAATCTATCTTGAAATCGGCTTCATCTCTGAAAACGTAGATGTTTTCTTCCTCACCTGCCAGAACATTGGTCCAGTCGTCCAGTGTCTTTTTGGGGGCACGGGATCTGAAGTTGTGATCTCGCACCATTCTTCTAATGAGGCGGTTGTCCTTGGGTGTGAGCACGTCCTCGCCCTTGTAGGTAAAGACGGTTCTTGTGGAAACGTACACCTTGTATACCTCGCCTGCTGTGAGATTTTCTGTGAGAAGAGGGTTCAGTGCGTGAAGTCCCTCAACTATGAGCACATCGTTCTTGCCTAATACAATGTGGTTTACCTCTTCTTTTCTGGAGCTTGTTTCAAAGTCGAAAAGAGGAAAATCAGCTTCGCCTGTATGCACAAGCTTGGGGAAAAGCTCATTTATAAGCTTTAAATCCAGTGTGTTTATGGATTCCATATCAAGCTGACCGTTGGGAAGGCGTCTGTAATGCGCTCTTCCTAAGAAAAAGTCGTCCAGTGATACCACGGGGGCATTGATGCCTCTCTCATAGAAACATCTGGAAAGCTTGTGGGCTGTGGTGGTCTTTCCTGAGGAGGAAGGTCCTGCAAGCATAACCACCTTGGAACCGGTGTAGATTATCTCGTTTACAGCCGAACAGATCTGGCTTGCGTAGTCTCTCTCGCAGCTTTCTACAAATCTCTCGGGGTCCTTGGCACATTTGTTTATAACGGACATATCAATGTGGCTGTTACCTTGCGGCAGTACAGTTTTCATAGAATTCACCTGCTTCCTTTAGATTCTTTTCAATTCGTTCGGGGTGTTTGATATATTCTAAGGGAAGTTTTAAGGAGAAAATTCTCTTAAGTCGTCCCTTGTCATCGTTTAATCTTGTGACCGCTCCGGCTCCTGCGGAAATTACCGACTGTACCTCCTCCATCATTACTATGTTGTAGATGCAGGGAGTATTATCTCTTTCGTAGCCTGTGTTATCCAGGTTTCCGATGGTTCCCTTGTTGCGGTAAAGATAGTATGGCTTATATCCGTGAAGGGAAAGTGCCTCCCTTGAATAAGCTATCATCTTTTCCATCTCGGTGTCTTTTCCCAGAAATGCGGTGTTTTCTTCTTCGTAAAGTCTGCTTCCTCTTTTTAATGTGAGGGAGTGGACTGTTATATTGTGGGGGTCCAAAGCTATGAGCCTGTCAAGAGAATACTTAAATCCCTCTAAGGTGTCCCCCTTTAGCCCTGCTATAAGGTCCATATTTACTATAAAGCCCATCTCCATGGCAAGGTCAGCCATTGTGATGATCTCCTCCACCTTATGACAGCGGTTTGCCTTATCCAGAACTTCCTGTATCATGCTCTGGGGGTTTACGGAAATTCTGTTTACATTGTATGAGCGCAAAACAGAGAGCTTTTCCTTTGAAAGGGTGTCGGGTCTTCCGCCCTCGCAGGTTATCTCCATACCCTCTTTTAAGGGGAGATTCTTTGCTATGACATCCATAAGGAAATCTATCTGACCGGCACTCAATATTGTAGGAGTTCCGCCCCCAAGGTAAATAGTGTCCAGAGGGAGGCCTTTTCCTGCAATAATTTTGCCTATGCCCTCAATTTCTCTTTTAAGGGCCTGCAAATAATCGTCTATTATGGGGCTTTCGGGCTTTGTTGCATTGGAGACAAAGGTGCAGTAATTGCATCTTGTGGGACAAAAGGGTATGCCTGCATAAAGTGAAATGCCGTTTGGGGAAAGCTTATTTATTTCCTTCCTCTGGTTTTCTGCAATACCCAAGGCAAAGAGAGAATTTTTAGGGTCTACCGCCCATTTATCCTCCATTATCCTCACAACTTCCTCGTGGGAATTTCCCTTGTCCAGAAGGTCACGGTAAAACTTTATAGGTCTTACGCCGGTGAGTATGCCCCAGTGGTTTGTCTTTCCTGTAAGGACATTAAAGCCCTCCAGCAGCTTCTTGCAGATAGCTCTTGTAGTATCTGCAAAGGTCTTTTCCTCTATCTGTCCCTTAAATTTTCTGCCCTCAAGGTCAATTACAAGCTCAACCTTTCCTTCGTTTTCCGAAATGACAACGAAGTTTTTATCCCCTGCTTCCCCGAGAGAAATTCCCGGGAAAAGCATTCTTGCAAAGCTCTCGGCCTCATAGGCATCCAAGTTTCCCTGTAATTTTAAAATCATTATTTCATCGCCAGCCTAAGATAAGGATTGCTGTGTCTCTCTTCCTCCAGTGTGGTGGCAGCTTCGTGACCGGGAAGCACGATGTAGTCGCCCTCGTACTCATAAAGTCTCTTTAAGGACTTCATCATCTCGTCCTTGTCGCCGCCCAGAAGGTCTATTCTTCCCATGGAGCCTCTGAAAAGGGTGTCTCCTGTGAACATATAGTTCTCGGTGATAAAGGTAACTCCGCCGGGTGTGTGTCCGGGGCAGGAAAGAACCTTTATCTCATAGCCTGCCAGATCAAGAACATCGCCGCCCTCGATATAGTCTGTGGGCTTAAAGTCCTTGTAATCGGAAGGCTTCATATAGGGAGGAAGTCCCTCTCCTCTGACATATCTTTCATAAAGAAGCTCGTCGGCCTTATTGATGTAGATGTGGACATCGGGGTTATCCTTCTTTATTGCAGATACAGCTCCGATGTGGTCGTAGTGACCGTGTGTGAGGATGACGGAATCGACTGTGAGACCGTTTTCCTCCATGAAGGCTTTGAACTTAGGGTAGCTTCCGCCGGGGTCAACTATTATCGCCTTTTTTTCGGCGTTGGTAAGAATATAACAGTTGGTGGCAAGAGCCCCTAATTGTAAATTATAGAGCATATATGTAATTCCCTTCTTATCTATTTGTTTCTATTTTAAAAATTATTAAGCCTTCATCATTTCGTCGGTATCCATAATGATGGTGACAGGTCCGTCATTGAGAAGCTCCACCTTCATATCGGCGCCGAAGATGCCGGTCTCTATCTTTGTTTCTGTCAGCTTCTCCAGTTCGGAATTAAAAAATTCGTACAGCTTCTTAGCGCCCACCGGCTCCATAGCCTTTACGAAGGAGGGGCGGTTGCCCTTTTTGCAGTTGCCGTAGAGGGTGAACTGTGAGATGGAAAGTATCCTTCCCCCCACATCGGAAAGAGAAAGGTTCATCTTTCCCTCTTCATCTTCAAAGACTCTCAAGCCCGAAAGCTTCTTAGCTAAGTAGGAAGCCTCCTTCTCGGTATCGCCTTCACAAGCTCCGAAAAGCACCATAAAGCCCTTGTCAACCTGTCCGTTTACTATACCATCTATTGAAACTTTAGCATATTTAACTCTTTGTATAACTAATCTCATGTTTTTCTATCCTTTTTTAGCCTGAAACTCTGTCTACCTTGATAACGCCCTTTATCTTCTTCACCTGAGAAACCACGAAGTTGAGCTGCTGAGTATCGTTTACAGCCATGGTTATCTTGAACATAAGAGTCTCATCCTTTAATTCCTTTGCGTTGAAGGAGTGGAGGTCAACTCTCAGATTATTGAAGAGCATACTTACATCTGCAAGCAGTCCGCCTCTGTTCTGACCGATGATCTCGATGGTGCTCTGGAAGGATTCCTGAACTTCTCCTGCCCAGTGAGCCTTGACCCATCTTGCAGACTGGTCCTCTCGTTCCATGCTCATTACAGCATTGGGGCAGTCCTTCTTGTGGATGGAAACTCCGTAGCCACGGGTAATAAATCCTACGATCTCATCGCCGGGGAGAGGATTACAGCACTTGGAGAACTTAACCAAGCAGTTATCTATTCCTTCTACTATAACTCCGGAGGAAGCCTTCTTTTCCTTGTGGAACTTTACAACGGGGGAAGCATCTTCCCTTTCTTCCCTCTTGTGCTTCTTCTGGAACTCTTCCTTTAATCTTGGGATTATCTTTGAAACTGCAAAACCGCCGTAGCCTATGGAAGCTAAGAAGTCATCGGAGGAGGAAAGATTCTGTCTCCTGGACTCTGCCTCTAAAATCTCTGCCAGTTCCTCGTCGGTGGGGTTGATGGAGTTTCTCTTAAATTCACGGAGAAGGATCTCTCTTCCCTCTTCGATATTTTCTTCTCGCTTTTCCTTCTTGAACCAGCTTCTTATTTTAGTCCTTGCCTCACTGGTCCTTGCGATACTGAGCCAGTCACGGTTAGGTGTCTTATTGGCCTGTGTCATGATCTCAACTATCATACCTGTCTGAACAGGTGTGTCGATAGCGGATATCTTGCCGTCTATCTTGGCGCCAACCATGTGGTTGCCGACGGCGGAATGTATCTTATAGGCAAAGTCCAGAACTGTTGCGCCCATGGGGAGGCTCATAACGTCGCCGTTGGGGGTGAATACGAATACCTCTTCGGGTGCGATATCTGTCTTTATAGAGCGGACAATTTCTTCTGCGTCGTCGCCCTCCTGCTGGCTCTCCAAAATCTGGCGGACCCATGCGAGGCGATCTTCCATGTTATTTTTGCCGCCGGTCATGCCCATCTTATATTTCCAGTGTGCGGCGATACCGTATTCGGCGGTGTAGTGCATATCCCATGTTCTTATCTGAACTTCAAAGGGTGTACCGCTCTTATCAAAGCAGGAGGTGTGCAGGCTCTGATACATATTCTGCTTGGGGGTGGAAATATAGTCCTTGAATCTGTTGGGTATGGGCTTAAACATATCGTGGATGATACCTAAGATGTTATAGCACTCGATAACAGAGTCAACGATAACTCTTACTGCGTAGATATCGTAAATATCGGAAAAGTCACGTCCGTTCATATAGACTTTTCTGTAAATGCCGTAATGGCTCTTTATTCTTCCCTCGATATGGGCCTTGGGATGCTCGGGGAGTATCCTTGCATTCATGTCCTTGATTATCTTTTCAAGGAAGGTCTCCTGCTCCCATGTCTCCTTCAGGTGTCTCTCGATCTCGGTATTGGCTATGGGGTCAAGGTACTTGAGGCAGATGTCCTCTAATTCTTCCTTGATGGTCCTGATACCCAGTCTGTCGGCGATGGGGGCATATATCTCCATTGTCTCAAGGGCCTTGTAGCGGCGCTTTTCCTCAGGTAAAAATTCAAATGTCCTTGCATTGTGAAGTCGGTCGGCAAGCTTTATTATCATTACTCTGATATCAACTGCCATAGCGAGAAACATCTTTCTGATATTCTCCGCCTGCTGTTCCTCTCTGGAAACATAGGGCACCTGACCTAACTTTGTTACGCCCTCCACTAAGTTGGCGATCTCCTTGCCGAATTCCTTTTCGATGACGCCTATTTCCACAGAGGTATCCTCCACAACATCGTGAAGAAGAGCTGCCACTATGGAATCTGTGTCCATTCCAAAATGAACGAGTATTACCGCCACGGAAACGGGATGGCTGATATAGGGGGCGCCTGAGCGGCGAAGCTGTCCTCTGTGGGCGCTTTCTGCCAGCACATAGGCTCTTTCTATGGTCTCATTGTCGTAAGTTCTTCCTGATTCTCTTATGACTCTTTTAAGGTCATCATATGTTGCAACATTATTATCCATCTATGAAAATCTCCTAACAGTTGAAGAGGATTTGAAATCACACTTGGGGGCATTGGGAATGACGTGTGAATATCCCCTTTCATCTTCTTTAATTGTTCCCAGCTCCTTCAGAATATCTATGGAGAGCAGGAACTTTATGTAGCTTAAATTAAGCTTTTCCTTGTATCTTTCATATTCCCAGTAAGGATTTTTAAAATCCATCCTGCGGACTCTCAAAAATTTATAAAGAACTGCGGTCTCGTTTCTCTCCGGGCACACATCCTGCGGAAGTGACTTGCCCAGCTTGAAATCGTCGTAGCTTTTCTTTTCATTGTAAAGCTTCTCGTAATCAGAGCACGACGGCTTCATGGATACCAGAAGCATATCTACATCCTGTCTGCCCTGCCACGAATTTATATTAGGGGTAAAGGCAACATCTATAATGTCTCCGCTTTTGGCTTCTCTCATATCAAAGAGCATATTGAAGCAGATCAGGTTGTATTCTGTATTATTTTTCCTTACACGGTACTTGGTGTGCCGCCCTCCCGAGAGAGGATATTCCCTTATTACCTCCACCTTTTCCATCATCATCACAGGTGAGGGATTTCCCGTGCCGAAGGGCTCTAATACGGCCATGCTCCTTACATTTTCTACATTTAATTCAGATGGCTCCACGGAGAAATCCACATCTAAATAGCAGTTTGGAATGGGATTTTCCTTTTCGTAGGAATTTAGCATCTTTCTAAAATCATCTATCTTATCCGTCGGTATGGAGAAGCCTGCCGCCATGGGGTGACCTCCGAAGTGGGTGAGATCACGGCTGCATTCGGTGATGGCCTTTATAAGTGAAAAGCCCTCGATGCTTCTTCCGGAGCCCTTGGCAGTATCTCCGGTTATGGCAGTCACAAGACATGGCCGTGAGAATCTTTCGGTGAGCCGTGAAGCAACTATGCCCACTACTCCGGGATTCCAGCCTTCCCCTGCTAAAACCATTATCTTATCTTGCAATACCGAAGGATTTTCTGCAAAGAACCTGCCTATATCATCTATTATCTTGGCTTCCTCTTCCTTGCGCTTGGAATTTAAACCGTCTAAGTAAGAAGCCAGCTCCTCGGTTTCCTCTGTGCCCTCCGATAAGAAAAGCATCACGGGATAGTCGGGTGAATCTATTCTTCCTGCGGCATTTATTCTGGGACAGAGGGAAAAGCCCACGGTCTCCGAATTTATCTTGTCAAATTCCTTTATTCCGGCTTTCTTCAGAAGCTGTGTTATGCCTTCCCTGTGGCCTTCCTTTATAAGCTCTACACCCTTTTTCACGATGTAGCGGTTTTCGTTCCTAAGTTCCATAACGTCACCGATAGTTGCTATTGCCAGAAGGTCGCCGTACTGCTCCATAAGCTCAAAGCCCCTTTCGCCCTCCATGGCACAGGCCAGCTTGAAGGCAACAACTGCGCCGCATATCTCCTTGAAGGGATATCTGGAATCGGAGAGGTGGGGATTTACATTTGCAACGCTCTCGGGAAGGGTATCTCTCGGGGTGTGGTGGTCGGTAACCACCGTATCTATCCCCAGAGAGGAAGCGTATTTTATTTCCTCCATGGCTGTTATGCCGTTATCCACCGTCAGTATCAGACCTGCACCCTGCGTCTTTATGAAGTCTATGGCAGGTATATTCATGCCGTAGCCCTCTTTTTCACGGTTGGGTATATAGTAAAATACCCGTCCGCCCACATTTTGCAGGTAATCTGTCAGTATTGAAGTTGCACACACGCCGTCGCAGTCATAGTCGCCGTAGATGCAGATGGTCTCGCCTCTGTCCACAGCTTCCCAAACCCTCTTTACCGCCTTTTCCATATCGGGCAGAAGGAAAGGATCGTGGAGTATCTCCTTATCCTCAAGGAAATCCTTAAGATCATCCTGACTTCGGCATCTGGATGTGAGCAGCTTTTCCAAAAGCGAGTTTACAGGGGTGGTAAAATTAAAATCGCCCCTCTTTAACTCTTTAATTTTCCAGAGCTTTGATTTCACTTATACTTACCCCCATTTTAACAATTATATCATTTTATCACATATTGAGATTTTTTTCAATATTTCTGTATAAACCTTATAAAAAATAAAAGCTTCTCCCTAAAGCTTTGTAGAAATAAACAAATCATGGTCAAAATTTTCATATTTTATACAAATTCAGGGAAAGCCGGGGCTTTTTTTGCAGAAGCTGCCGCCAAAAAGCTGTATTTTCCCCTTTTAATGCGCTGATTTACTGCTTTATAAAAGCAAATATGCTTGCACCAAAAGCCAAATATATGTATAATTGATTTATTGCAAATTTTATAGGCGACTATTTAAGATATGAGGTAATATTATGAAAATCACAAATGTAAAAGGTACAGTTGACTACCTTCCCGAGGAAACAGCCCTTCGTGACTACCTCCAGAGCGAAATTTTAAAGGTTTACTCCTCCAACGGCTTTATCAGAGTTTCTACACCTATCATCGAGGATATAGAAAACTTAGATAAGTCCGACGGCGGCGAGAACTTAAACCTTATCTTCAAAATATTAAAGAGAGGCGATAAGCTTTCTAAGGCAGTTGAAAGCGGAGATTTCTCCGAAAACAACTTAGCCGATATGGGACTTCGCTACGACCTGACACTTCCCCTCACAAGATACTTTGCAAATAACCGTGCAAAGCTTCCCTTCCCTGCAAAGGTAATTCAGATGGACAGAGTTTACAGAGCTGAAAGACCTCAGAAGGGCAGATTGAGAGAGTTTACTCAGTGCGACGTGGATATCATCGGCTCCGACTCCATCTACTGCGAAATTGAGCTTATCTCCACAATCACAGAAGCACTTTTAGCTATCAGCTTAAAGAACTTCACAGTTAAGATCAATAACAGAAAAATCTTAAATAACCTGCTCTTAAACTGCGGCTTCTGTGAAAAGGACCTTATGAGCGTCTGCATCACCTTCGATAAGATGGATAAGATCGGCGCTGAGGGAGTTGAAAAAGAACTTCGTGAGAAGGAATTTTCCGAGGAAGCTGTAAATAAGTTCTGCGAATTTTTAAAGAACGGCAACTTCTCTCTCGATTATGTAAAGGAGCTTATGCCCGAGGATAAGAATGTAGCCGACGTTGAAAAGATCATCGAAATTTCCAGAAGCCTCTCCGATAATAAGTACGGTATCGAATTTGACCTCTCCTTAGTTCGTGGTCAGGGATATTATACCGGCACTGTATTTGAGATCGTAAGCAACGATTTTAAGGGCTCTATCGCAGGCGGCGGAAGATATGATAACCTCATCGGTAAGTTCTTAGGCGAAAGCATCCCTGCTGTGGGCTTCTCTATCGGATTTGAGAGAATCTTTGCTATTCTTTCCGAGCAGAAGTTCGTACCTGCAAACGCAAAGAAGAAGCTGGCTATCATCTTCACAGAGGAAACTTATACAGCTTGTGCTGTGAAGGCAAAGGAGCTTCGTAAGGAATACGATGTAGGCCTCTTTGAAAGACCTAAGAAGTTAGGAAAGCTCTTAGATAAGCTGGAAAATCAGGGATATTACGGCGCACTTGTAAATCTTGATGAAGAGATCAAGGTTTTCGGAAAGTAAGATAAGAAAATTTAATTTGATATCAGATGCCTGCGTTTTTGTGACGTGGGCATTTTTCTTTGCCTTGGAAAGTTATTTCTTTTACGCACACGCCGACAAATAGGCGCAACATAAAAATTTACTCAATTTTTCTAAAAATTGCGGTTTCCAAAGGCAGAGCCTTGGTCGCTCTCCGCAGAGAGCGAAATCTCTATTCGTTTAAGAGCATTTAGGGTTTAAGGGGAATTTGCGATAAAAATTCCCCTTTCTCCTTCTTTTAAGAAGGAGAGGGAGCGAAGCGGAAGAGGATGTAATGCGTTACGTATATAATAAAGTTTTCTTGCTTTTAAGTAAAAAGCATTAAATTTGATAGCTTTTCCATCCCCTCTCAGTCACCAATCTGCGGAATGGTGACAGCCCTCTCGCTGTCAGCTAAATTTTTACACCGCTATTCGCTTGGCTTAAAATTTAGGACAGCTTCGCCAAAATTTATGCCCTTCATCCGCCACAGGCGGCGGTTATAAATTTTGCTCCCGAGGTGGAGCCTTTGTGCCCTCAAGTCAACATCAGCCCCAAAGGGGCGAGCGAAGCGAGCCCTTGTTGTTTTCGCCAAGCCTTTTTCAAAAGGCGTGAAGCCTCGCCCTACGAGAGGGGTGCCGAGGAACGAGGCGAATGAGGGGTACAAAATCCAAGAATTGAAAATAAGCTGACAAAAGAGCATATAGGATCCCCTTTCTTACACCTTCCTCCCCCTCTTCCCTTTAAATCTGCACAAGACTATACACTTCTGTTTTCCATTTATCTTAATCGTCGATGAATGTTTCAAAAATCAGGAAAAAACCTCTTCACAAAGCCATTTTGGTGATATAATAAATTTGCATAGAAAGATAAGTTTAAGAAAAAAACACCTCAACAGCTTTGCAAAAGCGAAGCTCAAATTTGCGGTCTTTTGAGTTATTCAGATTATATCTCTATAACTTATCTCCATATGGGAAAAGCACCGGTTTCTCGATTGAACCGGTGCTTTTTTTATTTCTTTTTACTTTACTTTTAGAATGGAGATCAAATCAAAGATCGGACTACTCTTTGATTTTAAGGAAGCTTCTCAAGTCTGACAATTTACTTTCGTAAATCTCTTCGATGTCTGACTTTCTATCCTTGAAGCTTTCCTTTTCTTTGGCCTTATTATAGCAAAGGAATTTGAAGCTTTCTGTAACAAAATCACAAAGGGAATATAAATTTTCTTCTTTCGAATGTTCATATGTTTCACGTGAAACATTGATAAAATGAATGGTGGGAATAGAAGGAAAGGCGAAGTTTAAATTGAAATTAAATATTTTTTCTTTTGTCAGCTTATCTTTAATTCTTAGCTTCTCCATCCCCTCTCCGCCTCATACCTTCGGCACCTCTCCCGTAGGGCGAGGCTTTGCGAAAACAACAAGGGCTCGCCTTGCTCGCCCCTTTTAGCATAGATGCTAACTTGAGGGCACAAAAGGCTCCCCTTGAGGGGAGCTGTCGGGCGACAAAGGAGAACGACTGAGAGGTGTCCACTTTTATCTTTTTGAATATTTTCCTTTGGGTTACTGCATACACCTCTCAGATACCAGTCTGCGGACTGGTACCAGCTCCCCTCAAGGGGAGCCTTTCTTTTTTCTTTTGTCAGCTTATCTTTAATTCTTAGCTTCTCCATCCCCTCTCCGCCTCATGCTTCGGCACCTCTCCCGTGGGGCGAGGCTTCACGCCTTTTGCAAAAGGCTTTGCGAAAACAACAAGGGCTCGCCTTGCTCGCCCCTCTTCCTTCACCTCTCACCTTCTTCTAAAAACAAAGGGGGAATTTTTATCGCAAATTCCCCCTCTTGGTGCTCCTTCGTCGCCCCAACCCTTCTCGCTGTCAGCTAAATTTTTGCGCCGCTATTCGCTTGGCTTAAAATTTAGGACAGCTTCGCCAAAATTTATGCCCTTCATCCGCCACAGGCGGCGGTTATAAATTTTGCTCAAAAGCTCTTAAACCAATAGAGCTTTCGCTTTCTGCGGAAAGCGACCAAGGCTCTGCCTTTGGAATCCGCAATTTTTAGAAAAATTGAGTGAATTTTTATGTTTCCCTCTTTGTAAGAAAAGAAAATGCCCACGTCATTACAACGCAGGCATTTAAAACTATTTTTGTTAAGTTTTCTTTAAAGCTGGCTTCAATTTCCCTCTTCGTCACATCGCAGGCACAAAAGCTCTGTTTTACTTCTGCCTTGCCTGTGCGGAATAAAATTCTTTGCCGAGCTTTCTTCTAAGAAAGCGGTGCGAACTAAAGCTTTTTGCCAAGCTTTTTATAGAAAAAGCGGGTTAGTCGAGGTCCTCTTCTACTTCGTCGAAGCTTGCTTCGCCGGTTTCGTTTTCCTCGTCCTGTGCGTCCTCTTCTTCGTCCTCGTGAGGTACAGCTTCGATTGCAACGACACTGCTTCCTTCTGCAAGTCTCATTACAATTACGCCGCTTGCGTATCTGGACTGGATATTTATCTGGCTTGCAGGGATTCTGATGATAACGCCGTCGTCAGCTATGATAACTACGTCCTCGTCATCGGCAACAGCCTTTACAGCCGCAACCATTCCGTGCTTATCGGTGTAGTAGTTCTTTACGCCCTTGGTGCCTCTGGACTTTGCAGGGTACTCGGAAAATTCTGATCTTCTTCCCTGTCCGTCCTCGGAAACTGTGAGAAGTGTCTTTTCGTCGTCTACAACTTCTACGCCTACTACGTAATCGTCGCCCTCTAAGGAAACCGCCTTAACGCCTCTTGCGGAGCGTCCTAATTCTCTTGCTTCCTCTTCCTTAAATCTTACGCAGCGTCCGGACTTTGTGGCAACCATAAGTTCATCGTCGCCCTTGGTCTTGACTACGAAGTAAAGAAGGTCGTCCTCGTCAAGATTTATTGCAATAAGGCCTGTTTTTCTTACATTTTTGAAGTTGGAGAGGGCGCATCTCTTGATAATGCCCTTCTTTGTGACCATAGAAAGGTAAATATCCTCTTCGATATCGGAAATCTGCATTGTAGAGGTTACCTTTTCGCCGGGCTCTAAATTAAGTAAGTTTACAATGTTTACACCCTTGCCCACTCTGCTTGCTTCGCTTATCTCGTAAGCCTTTATTCTGTGCATCTTGCCCTTGTCTGTAAAGAACAAAATGTAGTCGTGGGAAGAACAGAAGAACAGGTCAGTTACGAAGTCCTCTTCCCTTCTTGTCATGCCCATGATGCCACGGCCGCCACGGCGCTGTGCCTTGTAGGTGTCGGCAGGCATTCTCTTTACATAACCGAAGTGAGTGAGAGTTATTACGCAGTCTGTCTGAGGAATAAGGTCCTCGATGTCAACTTCGCCGGAAACTCCCTCGATAGCTGTTCTTCTCTCGTCGGAATATTTCTTTCCGATGGCGGAACACTCTTCCTTAACTATCTCAAGCTGTCTTGCAGGGGAAGCTAAAATTTCGTTGTATTCCTTGATCTTAGCGTGTAATTCATCCAATTCGTTCATGATCTTCTCAATTTCAAGTCCTGCCAGCTGTCCTAATCTGAAAGCTACGATAGCGGCAGCCTGAACATCGTCAAATCCGAACTTCTCCATGATAGCGTTCTTTGCATCGGTGGAAGTTCCGTCTGTTGCTCTGATGGTGGCGATGATCTCGTCCACGATGTCAACAGCTCTCTGCAAGCCCTCTAAGATGTGGGCTCTGTTGGAAGCCTTGTTTAAGTCGAACTTAGTTCTTCTTACAATAACTTCCTCCTGGAATTCGATGTACTTCTCTAAGATCTCCTTTAAAGTCAAGATCTTAGGCTCGCCCTTATCGAGAGCCAGCATGATAACGCCCACTGTTTCCTGCATCTGTGTGAAGGAATAGAGCTGGTTGAGGCATACCTCTGCGTTGGAATCTCTCTTTAATTCGATTACAACTCTCATACCGTCACGGTCGGACTCATCACGGATATGGGAGATCATTTCTATTCTCTTGTTCTTGACTAAATCTGCGATGGACTCAATAAGTCTTGCCTTATTTACGCCGTAGGGAATTTCGGTAACAACTATTCTTTCCCTGCCGTTGTCCATGTCCTCAATGTGAGCCTTGGCTCTTAATCTTATCTTTCCTCGTCCTGTTCCGTAAGCTGCACGGATACCGCTTCTGCCCATGATGGTGCCGCCTGTGGGGAAGTCAGGTCCGGGGATATAAGCCATAATTTCATCTAAGGAAATTTCAGGGTTATCTATAAGAGCACAAACAGCTCTTGTCACCTCTCCTAAGTTGTGAGGGGGTATATTTGTAGCCATTCCGACAGCGATACCTGTGGAGCCGTTTACCAAAAGGTTGGGATACTTAGAGGGCAGAACTACGGGTTCCTTAAGTCTGTCATCGTAGTTAGGTGTGAAATCTACTGTATCCTTTTCGATATCTGTGAGCATATACATAGATATCTTGCTCATACGGCTCTCTGTGTAACGGTAAGCTGCAGGCGGGTCACCGTCGATAGAACCGAAGTTTCCGTGGCCGTCAACTAAGGGATATCTCAGTGAGAAATCCTGTGCCATTCTTACCATGGCATCATAAACTGAAGCGTCGCCGTGGGGGTGGTACTTACCTAATACGTTACCTACTGTATCTGCGCACTTTCTGTATGCCTTGTCGGGATAAATTCCGTTTTCGTAAAGTGTATATAAAATTCTTCTGTGAACGGGCTTAAGACCGTCTCTTACATCGGGCAAAGCTCTGCCCACGATTACGGACATGGAGTAATCGAGATAACTCTTTTTCATTTCCGCATCTATCTGGACATTTATCTGTCTGCCCTGCTGGATCTCCTCCATAATGTTCCTCCTAAGAAATGTTTCACGTGAAACAAATTAAATATCTAAGTTCAGCACGTACTTTGCGTTCTGTTCGATGAATTCACGTCTTGGCTCTACCTTGTCTCCCATAAGTACGGAGAAGATAGCGTCAGCCGCAACTGCGTCGCTCAGTTCCACCTTTAAAATTGTACGTCTGTCAGGGTCCATAGTTGTCTCCCAAAGCTGATGGGGGTCCATCTCACCGAGACCCTTGTATCTCTGAATATCCTTCTTGATGTGGTCATCATTTTCGGGATAAAGCTCGGCAGTATATCTGTCTCTTTCCTCGGGAGAATAAGCATATCTCACCTTTTTGCCTCTCTGCACCTTGAATAAGGGAGGCTGTGCGAGATAAACGTGTCCCTGCTCTATAAGGGGCTTCATAAATCTGAAGAAGAAGGTCAGAAGAAGTGTTCTGATGTGGGAGCCGTCCACGTCGGCATCGGCCATGATGATTATTTTGTCATAGCGGAGCTTTTCGATGTCGAAGTCCTCGCCTATACCTGTTCCCAAAGCTGTGACGATAGGCATAAGCTTTTCATTTCCGTATACCTTATCAAGTCTTGCCTTTTCTACGTTGAGCATCTTGCCCCAGAGGGGTAATATCGCCTGGAATTTTCTGTCTCTTCCGCTCTTTGCAGAGCCGCCTGCGGAGTCACCCTCGACGATGTAAATTTCAGTTCTTTCGGTGCCTCTTTCGGTGCAGTCAGCCAGCTTTCCGGGTAAGGAAGCTGATTCCAAAGCGCTCTTTCTTCTTGTTAAGTCACGGGCCTTTCTTGCAGCTTCTCTTGCTCTTGCAGCTCCGATGGACTTTTCTAAAATTGCCCTTGCGGAAGCGGGATTTTCGTCAAAATACTGGCTAAGTTTCTCAGATATCATGTTATCTACTAAAGATCTCATGCCTGTGTTGCCCAGCTTTGTCTTTGTCTGTCCCTCAAACTGTGCATCTGTGAGCTTTACAGAAACTATTGCTGTGATGCCCTCACGGACGTCCTCACCGGAGAGGTTCTTGTCCCCTTCCTTGAGGAGGTTGAACTTTCTTGCATAGTCGTTCATCACCCTTGTCAAGCCGGACTTAAATCCCACTTCGTGAGTACCGCCCTCGGTTGTGTTGATGTTATTGGCAAAGGAGAGGATCATCTCGTTGTAGGAATCTGTATACTGGATAGCAGCTTCTGCCAGAAAATCTCCCTCGATGGCGCAGGTGTAAATAACATCCTCGTGTATGGGCTCCAAAGCTCTCTTTGTATTTATAAATTCTACGAAGGACTTTAAGCCGCCCTCATAGTGCATATCAAGTTCATAGGGCTCTTCTTCTCTTAAGTCCTTTAAAACTATCTGCAAGCCTGCATTTAAGAATGCCTGCTCACGAAGTCTTGTTATAAGAACTTCCCTGTCATAAACTGTTGTCTCTGTGAAAATTTCGGGATCGGCCTTGAAGGTTATCTCTGTGCCTGTGTGCTCACATGTGCCCACAACCTTAAGATCGTCAACAGCCTTGCCCCTTTGGAAATTCTGCTCATGTATCTTTCCGTCCTGAAAAACTCTTACCTTTAAGCTTTCGGAAAGAGCATTTACAACGGAGGAGCCCACGCCGTGCAGACCGCCGGAAACCTTGTATCCGCCGCCGCCGAATTTACCGCCTGCGTGCAAAACTGTGAGAACTACTGTTACAGCGGGTATTCCTAACTTAGGCTGGATGCCCACGGGGATACCACGGCCGTTATCTGTAACTCTTATTATGTTATCGGGTAATATCTCCACCACTATCTTGTCGCAGAAGCCGGCCAAAGCTTCGTCGATGGAGTTATCTACTATCTCGTAAACGAGATGATGGAGACCCTTGGGTCCCGTTGAGCCGATATACATACCGGGGCGTTTTCTTACAGCTTCCAGACCCTCAAGGACCTGTATCTGTTCTCCGCCGTAGTTTGGCTCATTTGTAATATTTTCTGACAAATTCTTTCTCTCCTTTTCTTTTAAGGGTTTATATGAAGTAAGAATATATAATTACGGGGAAAAAACATCTCTTTTGCTCAGTGTCGCAGAAGAAAGTATGGAGAGGTAGATTCTCTCCCCCACATCATCCTCCACAACCACGAAGCTCTTGGGGATTTCCTCGCCGATGGTCGTAACTTTAAAATCCTCCTCGCCCTTATTGAGGAAATTTCTCGTGTCGGGCGAAACTGAGGTCTTGTCCAGATCGAAGATGCCTATGATGTTCTTTTTGAGAATAACTGTGTTCTCACCTAAATGAAGAAACATGAAACCTCCTAAACCACCTGTCCGTTGTCTATGTGTATCACCTTTTCGGCGCCCTCTATCTGCTTGAAGTCACAGCAGGTTATGAATATCTGCCTTTCCTTAAGCGACTTTAATAAAAAGCTCTGGCGGTTTTCGTCCAGCTCGCTGAGCACATCATCTAAGAAAATGACGGGCTGCTCGTTGAGAAGCTCCTTTATAAGGTCGGCCTCTGCAAGCTTTAAGGAAAGCACGCTGCTTCTTATCTGTCCCTGAGAGCCGAAGGAGGAAAGGTCCCTTCCGTTTATAAAGAGGCGCAGATCATCTCTGTGGCTGCCTGTGTTGGTAAATCCGCAGGCAAGGTCCTTTTCCCTTTCGCTTTCCGTGATACGCAAAAATTCCTCTTCGGAGAAGTCCTCGCTTCCCGAAACTTCAAATTTAAAGGATAATTCCTCTTTATTGGAGGATATGCCCTGATAAAATTCCTGTGCCTTTGGGAAAAGGCGGTCGCAGTAGGTTTTTCTGGTCTTGCTTATTAAAGTGGAGGCCTTTGCAAGGTTCATATCCCACTCTTCCAGAAGCTGTGAGGGAAAATATCCTTCTCTCACATCCTTGAGAAGTGAATTTCTCTGCTGCAATATCCTTTTGTACTGGCTCAGAAGCAGAAGGTAGCGGGGCTTAAGCTCCCCTATGACGATATCCAGCATATTTCGCCTTTCTGAGGAGGCGCCCTTTATGCAGGAAAGGTGTGCAGGGCTGAAGATGACCGAGGCAAAAGCTCCGGCAGCTTCTCGGAAATTCTGCTTTTTTACACCGTTTAAAACTATTTCCTTCTTTTTGCCCAAGGTATAGCTCATTTCCTGCTCTCGTCCGAAGGCGTAGAAGGAAAAGTCACAGCGTGCAAAATTATCGTCAAAGGGAATAAGCTCGCTTTCCTTGGAATTTAGAAAGCTCCTGCTGCCGTTGAGAAGCCACATGGCCTCTATAAGATTGGTTTTCCCCTGCCCGTTTTCGCCGCAGATCACATTGATGCCGGGCCCGGGGATAAATGACACATTTTTTAAATTGCGAAAGGCGGTTATATCTGCCTTAGTTATTTTCATTTTTTACCTTGTAGGAGCCTTCTAAGCCCTCAACTTCGTCTCCGTCGTAGAGCTTCTTGCCCCTCATGGTGCAAACCTCGCCGTTTACCTTGATATTTCCGTCAAGAACTGCCTGCTTTGCATCTCCGCCTGTCATTGCGTCGCCGGAAAGCTTTAAAAAGGAGTCCAGCTTTATAAAGGGAGTATTTATTGTAATTTCTTTCATGTTAACCTCGCAAAAAATTATTCAGCCTTAAGTCTTACAGGAAGAACTAAGAAAAGATAGCTGTCGCCCTCTGTGGGTATCACCTTCATAGGAGAAAGTGAGCCGGAGATCTCCAAAATTACCTCGTCTGTGCCTGTATTTTTAAGTGCGTCTAAAAGATATCTGTTGTTGAAGCCCATTTCCAGCTCGTCCCCTTCTAAAAATTCGATTGGGAAAGAGTCGGTAGCCTTTCCAAGTGCTGTGGAGCAGGAAAGGTTTATCTCATTTTTTCTGAATTTAACTCTTAAGGGGCTCTTTAATCTGTCGGAAATGAGAAGGCTGGTTCTTTCGCAGGAATCAATGAAGCTTCTTACGTTTACCTTTATTCTCACATTGGGATTTTTGGGGATAGCTCCCTCGTAGTCGAGGAATTCGCCCTCTAAAAGACGGGTGTATATCTTATATGAGCCGATGCAGACAGCTAAATTTCTCTTTGTTACCTGTAAGATAACATCGGAATCGTCATCCTTTAATATCTTGGAAATTTCGCCTAAGGCCTTTCCGGGCACAACAAATCTGCATTCGCCGTTGTTTACTGCTTTTTCACGCCTTAAAGCAAGTCTGAAGCCGTCGAGAGCTACCATGTTGAAATCTCCCGATTCCTTAACTTCAAATAATGCACCGGTGTGAATTGGCTTTGCATCGTTCTGGCTGACTGCGAAAAGTGTCTGCTCTATCATAGTTTTCAACTTCTCAGAGGTCAGAGTCAGCTCGTGGTAGTCTCTGATCACAGGAAATTCGGGGAATTCCTCGCCGCTCATGCCCAAAACCTTGTATTCGGCAAAGCCGCATCTGATAGTTGTTAAATACTTCTCGTCAACTTCCATGTCAACTGTGTCGCCGGAAAGTCGTCTTACGATATCGCAGAACATTCTGGCGGTTATGATAAATTCGCCCTTCTTTTCAACCTGTGCAGGGATCTCTGTTTCGATGCCTAATTCCAGGTCGTAGCCGGTAAGCTTTAATATGTTGTCACCGGCTCTTACAAGAATGCCTTCCAGTGCAGGCAAAGCCGATTTTGCGGAAACGGCACGGCTTACAACTGAGCAAGCTTCTGCTAATTCCGCTCTGTTTACTTTAAATTTCATGATCACACTTCCCGTTAATTACTTTTTCAAAAATTACGAACCCTAAAAGAAGAATTATATATATATTTATATTATTTATTAGTAGCCGTCGTAGGGGCTGTTAAAACTGTTAAAAACTTTTTTGTGCCGATAGTTACGGGGAAAAACGAGATTTTCAACCGTTTAAAACTTTCTTTAAAGAATATGGATTACTTTTCCACCAAAATCAACAGGTTGAAAGAGTTGGAAAGCTCAGTGTTGAAAGTTGTTAACTTGTTGAATGTTTTCCACTTGTTTTTAGTTTTCAACAATGACAAAATGTTAATTAATTTTCTGTCTTGACGTTTTTGATGATGTCGTCGATGGTATTTTTGAAGTGAGGATTGGTTTCCATCATGTTCTTTACCTGATTGAGAGCGTAAACAACTGTGGAATGATCACGGCCGCCGAATTCCTCGCCGATAGCTGCCATGGATATCTGAGTTACCTCACGGATTATATACATGGATGCCTGACGTGCTAAGGATATCTGAGCGGCTCTCTTGTTGCTCTTTACGTCGGCAGGAGTTACCTCGTAGTATCTGGATACCTCGTTGATTATCCTCTCGATGATGACGGAAAGGGGCTGGCTGTCGTTGAGGATGTCCCTGATGGCGTTCTGAGCGGTCATAATGGTGGGTGTCATACCTGCCAAGAGCTTGTATGCCTTTATCTTCTTTACGGCGCCCTCAAGCTGTCTTATGTTGGTCTTGAGGCGTGTTGCTATGTAGTCTACTACGTCAGAGGATAATTCTAAGCCCAGAAGCTCTGCCTTGCGCTTGATGATGGCAACTCTTGTCTCGTAGTCGGGGGGCTGGATGTCGGCGATGAGGCCTGACTCAAAGCGTGTTCTCAGTCTGTCCTCTAAGGTCTTTATCTCCTTGGGGGGACGGTCGGATGTGAGAACTATCTGCTTTCCGGCTTCGTAGAGGGCGTTGAAGGTGTTGAAGAATTCCTCCTGTGTTGAGCCCTTGCC
>SAMEA104404106__coassemble_1229_pt1 | contig 20436 bp, 17 predicted proteins | sample SAMEA104404106__metabat2_low_PE_047 | metagenome-assembled genome bin SAMEA104404106 (sample SAMEA104404106) | Balaenoptera acutorostrata | reverse complement strand
AAAGCTTATTTAAAATCAAAGTGAGAAATTCCACTCTCTCCTGCTTTTCCTGCTCTGCAAAGCTCAGGTTATCCTCTATATGGGAGGTGAGATTTGTTATCTCCTTATCCATGCTGACTATCTTTTCAGTTAAAGTAGAGCACATTATTCTGAGGCTCTCCTGCATCTTGTAGCGGTAATTTGACACCATGTTGCTCTTATTGAAGTCGATGTCGTTTTTTGCCTGTAATATACAGCTTTTCAGGAATTTTTTGTTAGCGGCACTTCTGGGAAGGAACCTGTTTATTATGTCCTTATCCAAAAGCAGACTTCCCCCTAAGCCAACGTGCATTATGAAGTCACTTCTTTGGCTCACCTCGAAGCTGTGGCTCTCCACAGGATAGGAAAGGTTAAATTCCTCATAAAGTGCATTTGAAATGAAGAGCGCCGACGAAAAAGCCTTGTGTGAAAGAAGCCCTGCTATCTTCTTATAGCCTTCCTCCAGAAGCTGTGAGCCCTCCGCATTAAGAACTTTCAGCTTTTCTTCAATGAAGCTGTTTAGCTCCTTCTGCATTGTCTTTTCAAAAGCCTTTGAGGGAAGATTTCTGTATTTGCAGTAAAGCTCCTGACACTTTTCCTCAGTTTCCTTTTTTAAAACCTCGGCGTGCTGAGTGAAGCCGGAATTTATCTTTTCCACAAGAAGCTCTGTCCTGTATCTTGCTGATAAATTTACCTCCTCTGTAAAGAAGGAGAGCTCGTCCTGCTTTTCTCTTATGCTCTTGAGCTTCCTCTCTATCTCCTCGCAGGGAAGTGAAGCCGCCTTTATAGAAAGAGAGAGCTTTGCCGCAGCCTGCGCCTTCAATATATCGGCTTTTTTCCGCAGGGATTCATCTAAGATATTTTCCTTGGAAGAGGAAATTTCCTTTGTTATCTCTTCCTTTAAGCTTTGGATGCCTGTACCCTCTTTGGCGCTGACAGGCTTCAAGGTGACAGTGCTTTCCATAGCTTCGGAAATAACGGAGGAAGCAAAGTTTATGAAGATTTTAAGGTCCTCTTCCTTTACAACATCGCACTTATTTACCGCAAAGAAAAATTTGGAAGCGAAGGTCCTTGCCTTTAAAAGGAAGTCTCTTTCAGTTGTGCTGACAGGGCTGTCCACAGATAAAAGGAAAATCACAGCGTCGCTTTTTTCTACAAACTCGTCGGCTGTAACTGTATTATGGCGGTGAACAGAACCCACTCCGGGGGTATCCACCAGCACCACATCCCTGCCGAAGGGGTGCGAGGGTGTAAAAAGCTTCACCGAAGCTACATTTTTGCAGTTTTTAGGGTTTTCTTCCTCACTGCAATAGAGGTAAAGCGCTTTTCTCTCTATCTCCGCAGAGCTTCCGTCATTAAAGGAAACTATCGCCTTGAAGCTTTCGCCCCACCTTATTTCGGTAACCACAGTTGTAAGGGGTATGATGCCCACAGGCAGTATATCGTCTTTTAAAAGCGCATTTATGAGTGAGGATTTTCCCCTTTTGAACTGGCCTATCACAGAGACAGTGAGCTCTCTTTCTGCGTCTTTGGCTTTCAGCTTGTCCAGCTCTCTTTTCTGCTCACTTAAAAGAGGCGTGCTTTCAAAAACTTCCGTAAGTATTTTAAAATCTGTCATGTGCAAATCTCCTTTTTAAGAAATTTGTAAATATATCTTTGGCAGTTTGGCTTTTCATTTTCAGAACTATACAAAAAAAGCCGGTGATTCCTGCCTTTGCAGAAGTCATCAGCTTTCATAGCGGTTCAGGTTTCCCTCGGGAGAACTTCTTTCCCTTAAGAATTATTATAGCATATTTTCAAATAAGCTTCAAGAAACTGCGATTTAGAACTTTTCCAAAACCTTGTCACAGCTTAATTTAGCTTCATCCAAAAGCTTTTCCACAGGAACTATGCCAAGGTCAAGACCTTCTGCTCCAATTGCAGGGTACATTGTTACAAGCCCGAAATGCGAAAAAGCATAAAAGAAGTCATGAGATTTTCCGGCCCGAGGATGATTTTTTACCACCCTGTTATGAAAGAAAGCTTAAATAGCTGGAAAGGTTTATTTTATCATATCCTCCGTCACCTCGATGAATTTTTTCATAGCCCTTGTGCAGTAACGGCTCTTTTTGTGAACTATATAAAGCGTTCTCTTTCCGGAGATATCACCTATATTATAAAGGGCTATGTCATTAAAGAACTTTCCGTATTTAAAGAGGGTGTCCGTTGCAAAGCAAAGACCTGTTCCCGATTCAGCCATAGCGTAGGCAACATTCATCTGATCCACGCTGAAGGTTATCTTCGGGGAGATATCAGCTTTTCTGAATATATCCTGAGCTCTGGTATACATATCGTTTCCCTTTTTTAAAGCTATGAAGCCCTCCTCCTTGAAGATATCCAAAGGGACGGCAGGCACATCATCGACGCTCTTTTTGCCGGAATATATTTCCTCAGGATAGATAACATAATCCTTAAGCTTCTTATTTATCTCCCTGCCTATGGGCACACAGAGTATAAGCTTTTCATTTATAAGGGGATAGCCCTGATACTGCTCTGCATTTTCATCAAAGGAATCTATCATCAGGTCGATCTCGTCATTTTTTAGCATCTCACTGAGCTTGTCCGAATGGGCTTCTGTTATGGTGACGCTTATATTGGGGTACAGGGCATTGAACTTATTTGCAACCTTAGGAAAAACATAGGAGGAAAGGTAGTTTGTGCCGCCGACAGCTATTGAGCCTGTCTCAAGATTGTAGATATCGTTGATTTTTTTCATGCACTCATTTTCGATATTTACGATCTTTTCTACCGATTCTATGTATATTTTCCCTACATCGGTGGGCACAACTCCCGTGCCTGTCCTCTCAAAAAGCGGTGCACCTATGTTCTTTTCTATCCCTTTTACAGCGGCGCTCAAAGAGGGCTGTGATATGAACAGCTTCTCAGCCGCCCTTGTGAAGCTCTCTTCCTTATAAAGTGCGTGAACATATTTGTATTTGCTGAACAAAGCTGTGCCCTCCATAGTTTATTTCTATCTATAATATAGTTTCAAAGTATTTGACTATATTATACACTTTGCTTATAATATAATCAACATATTTAAGGAGTCTTTATTATTAATATTATCAAAAAAGGAGCGGAATATGTAGAGATAGCCCTTCTTGCTTCTCTCTCCGCATTAAACTACATCATATTCGTTTTCCCCAATAAATTCGCACCTGCCGGAGTGGACGGCATCTGCACGATGATACAGGATCTTTCGCATATCAACATGGGTTATCTTTCACTTTTAGTAAATGTACCCCTTTTGATAGCGGTGTATATCTACTTAAATCACGACTTTGCCGTAAAAAGTACCATATACATTTTTTCATTTTCCCTGTCGGTAATTTTTTATAATTATCTGGACCTTTCGGATTTTGTATACTTTACAGAGACAGGCACAAGCATAATCTTTGCCCCCATAGCCGCAGGAACCATAAGAGGTATTCTCTACGCCTTCACACTTAAGGCTGACGCAACCAGCGGCGGAACCGACCTTGTGGCGGCTATCATAAAGAAGAAGAATCCCCACCTGGATTTAATGAATGTTATCTTCGTAATAAACATGGTCATAGCTTTGGCTTCCTACTTTGTATACGGCTACAAGTACGAGCCCGTTATCTGCTCCATCCTCTACTCCTTCATAGTGAGCAGTGTAAACCATCACGTTTCCTTAAACAGCGGCATGAAGATAAAGTACGAGGTAATAACTCCTCACTACGAAAAGCTCTGCCACGAAATACTGGACAAGTACAACACCACATCCACCATCATGGATTCAAAGGGTGCTTTTGCAGGAAGCGAAAACAAGGTGGTTATCTGTGTAGCAGATAAGAAAAAGGCCCCCTACATCGAGGACCTTCTCAATACCTACACCGATGCGGTCATTTTCAAAAGCGAAGTTGACAACTACATCGCAGGCGCAAGCTATAAATAAAGACAAAATATTACCCCCGAGGAAAAAATCTTCGGGGGCTTTTTTTATACTTCTACTGATTTTTCGGAAGCGTCAATAAAGCCTATTGAACGCTTTGGTTCATTGGGCAGAAGAGGAACAGATGTAAGCATAAAGTTGAGCTGATTTATGTGCTGGATAAGCGTCGCTTTCCTGCCGTTTACATAACCTCTGAATATCATAAGCACGGGATTTGCGTAGGTTATTTCCATGACCTGCATGGTCACTGTCTGACCGAAATTGGTCATCATAAGCCCAACCTCATGTTCATCATCCAAAGTTTCCTCAAAGAGCTGTATCTGCTCACGAAGTATTCGGAACTGGTCATCTGCCCACATATTTTCCTTGGGAGATTCCATATTATAGCGGCTCAGATTGGGAACGTCGGTACCCAGATCCATGCCCAGAATGTCCATATTCTTATCCATGTAACTGCCCCCTTGTATATATTTATTAAAGTTATTATAGCATAAACTGCGATAAATTTCTTTAAGTAAAGCTAAAATAAAAAGATCGGACCTAAAAAATCCGACCTTTATTTTGTCTATTAGAAATAAGTTGCAAGCTCTTCAAGAGGCTTTCTTGAATTGTGAAGCTTTGAAGGATGTGCCCCCTCCTTGGGATAGCCCAAGGGAATAAGAGCTGTGGGGATAAGTCCCATTCTCTTTATTTCGGGAAATTCTGCGTATATCTTTTCGGGCTCAAACATTCCGACATAGGTTGTGCCGAGACCTAATTCGGCAGCCTGAAGCATTATCTGAGAAGCTGCAAGGGAAGCATCTATCTCGCCGTGTATCTTTCCGTCTGTCTCTCTGTGCCATGCTTCCTCGGGATCATAGGCAACCACGATAACAACAGGGGGAGCAAAATGACAGCCTGCACACTTATCTATCTTGGAAAGTGCCTCGGGGCTCTTCATTACTAAAAATCTCTGTGGCTGGAAGTTGTGGGCTGTGGGGGCAAGTCTGCCTGCCTCTAAAATTATATTAAGCTTTTCATCCTCCACAGGTCTTGTATCAAACTTGCGAAGGGAATAACGCTCTTTGCAAAGCTCTGTAAAATTCATAAAAAAGCTTCCTTTCTTTTTAATTTCAATAAGATTTTAGCATAAGTTTTTACTTAGGGCAAGATTTTAAACTTTTCTCTTATATATGAGGAAATTGTATTTAAGACCTTCATAGTAAAAGTCCTCGCTTTTTTGGGAAAGCTTCCATTTTTCATCCCGGCTTATATCGGGTAAGAATTTATCAGCTTCAAAAGAATGGTCCACCATAGTTATATAGGCTCTCTCGCAATATTTAAAAAGCTCTTTATAAACGCTTTCTCCGCCTATTACAAAGGCATCGTCGGGAGCTTTTTTGAGAAGTTCATCTATATTATAAAAAACCTCTGCGCCTTCTATCTTCAAATTTTCATCTTTTGAAAGTATGAGGTTTCGTCTTTCCTTAAGGGGCTTTTTATTTGGGAAGGTATAAAGTGTCTTTCTTCCCAGAACAACGGTTTTGTTTTTTGTAAGAAGCTTAAAATGCTTAAGGTCATCGGGTATGTAGATTATCTGCTCGCCCTTATATCCAAGGGCCCAGTTTTTATCAACCAAAGCTATAAGGTCCATATTATCCTCCTCTCCCTGACTTTTTTCAGCATAACACATAAAATAACAGTAAACAATGATATATAGTTCTAAAAAAGCAATAAATATTTTTCTAAGCTATTAAAATCAGAGAAAAAAAGTGTTATACTTTACTTGTTTAACACTTAATAAGAAGAGAGACACAGAAGGAGAACAAAACCATGAAAAAGACAAGCTTCAAAACACTGACATCAGTTTTGGTTCTTAGCCTTATTCTCACTTCCTGTCAGGATGCACCTGTCAAGGAAGATAAGGAGATAAAAGCTGCTCCTGCCGAAAGTGTTTCAGCCTCGGATACGCAGACAGAGGAAAGCACATCTTCGGAAGACACTGAGCCTGCTCCCAAGGTTTTTGACGACAGCTTAATAGGAAGCTTCTTAGATGAAAAAGCAGAGTTCCTCCACCCGGTCACCAATACAAGCATAGAATGCCACTACTCGGTGCCAAAGCTTTTATCAGAAAGCGATGACGCAAAGAGGATAAATTCCGAAATCAAAAAGCTCATAGGCGATGCGGCAGAAGCATCTCTTGCCGAAATAAAGAAAAACACAGAGCCCGTTTTAAGAAAGATCTCTTACAGGACAAGCTGGTCAGGTTCTGTTGTCAGCCTCGTGATAGAGTGCGAATCTCCCTATGACAGCATGAAGAGAGCTGTATATAACTTCGACTTTGAAAGCGAAAAGGAAGTTTCTGCAAAGGAAATGCTCTCCCATTTAGGCGTAAACGAAGAAAACTTCCTCTACCGCTTAGGAAGCGAGGCCCTCTCTGATTTTTCGGAGAAATTTACAGGTGAAGAAAACCGTGCCGCTGTTATTTCCAAAAACAACCTCAATCTCAACAACATAGACGTTTATCTTGATAACGGTGTGCTCACTGCAAGAGTTTTGATAGGAAGCACAGGCGACGGCGGATTTTATAATTCCTACATAGAACTGACAGCTCCCGAGGTAAATGAAACCATCAAGGAAGAAACTTTGGGACTTACAACTGCAAAGCTTGAAAATAACAAAATAACACTCACCTTCAATTCTCTTGAACAGTACAAGGACCTTGCAAGCCCTCTGTTAAAATCAGGTGAAGCTTATGAGGTGAAGGGACTTTTCGGAAATATACAGGACTTTTACCTCAGCAGAAATAAGAAGCTCCCCTGCCTCTTTATTTTAGATGACATGGGAAAAGTGTCCTTCTGCGACATTTCAGCTTCTGCAAAATCGGGCACAGAATTTATAGCATACAATGCCCTGCCCCAGATAGAAAATATTGTTTCCTTCAAGGAGAGCGACACAGTTTACGCCATTGATGCAGAGGGAGAAAGCTTCGACGTGCTTTCCGCAGCTTTGGAAAAAGAAAACTGGAGAGCTGAGGAAATGAACTTCTACACCGTATGGACAACAGAGGATCAGAAATACCGCATCACCTTCTTCCCCGAGGGTGAAACAGGAGTTCCCGTGCTTTTTGAAAATTCCGAGGACGGCTACTTCTGCGAAGGAAGCTTCTTCTATGCAGGGATCACAGAGGACGGCTGTTCCTTCCCCATGACCTTCCACAACGACGACGGAAGCTTAGGCGGCGGACTTCTGACTATCCCCTACGAGCCCGCTGAAAAGAGATACGGCGACAACGATTTTTATGTGAGCTTCACACTCAATGAAGAGACACCCTCACTGCCTGCAAACGGCACCTCCATCAAATTTACACAGTACCTTGCCATGGACGGCACAAGCCCCCACACCTCCACACTCAAGCATTTAAGAGGAAGCTGGCTCTCAACAGACGGTCTCACCTCCTTAAAATTAAATGACGGAAATTCCGCAGTTTATGAGGTGAGAGAGCCCGACGGCACCGTAAAGACACACTGTGAAGGCACATGGCGAAAGAAGGATTTTGACATACTCACACTTTCTCTTAAGTGTGCCGATGATGAAGATGAAGAAAAATCTCTGGACGGCTCCTATGACTACATAAAGGGACTCGAGGGAAGCCTTGTGCTTATCCCCCACGACGGAGCCTTCCCCCTCACAGATATCCAGAAGATGAATAAGCATCTGCCCGAAATATTCTACTCTGAGGGTGCAGAAAGAGTTCCCTACGAGGAAGCAGAAAACGGCGAGGACATCAAAAAGGCAGTTATCGCCTGCGCCCAGTCCACAGGCATCAAGGCAAATACAGCCGAAATAATAGCCGATACCGACACAGGTCTTTTAGTCCGTGCATTCTACAAGGATGAAAGCGGCGAGAGAACAAAGGCGTGGTACATAGTTGACCCCGAAACCATGTCGGGAAAGAATATGGGAAACAAGCAGAGCGTAGATTTTAAATCCTACCTCTAAAATTAAATAAAGGCATAATAAAAGCAGGAAGAGAACTAAAAAGCTCCTCCTGCTTATTTTTTTACTTATTGAAGATGGGAAGGAGATAGCCGTAGCCCTCTTCCTCCATTTTTTCAAAGGGGACAAATCTTAAGCTTAAGCTGTCTATGCAGTAGCGTGTGCCGTTGGGTGTGCCTGTTTCACCTCTGAAAACGTGTCCTAAGTGACTGTCGCCTGCACGGCTTCTCACCTCTACCCTTATCATGCCGTGGCTTCTGTCGGGTATCTCCACAAGCACCGGCTCTTCGATAGGCTTGGAAAAAGCAGGCCAGCCGCAGGGAGATTCAAACTTATCGAGGGAAGAAAAGAGTGGTTCTCCTGTGACAACATCCACATAGATGCCCTTATAGAATTTATCCCAGTATTCATTATTGAAGGGGGGCTCTGTGCCTCTTTCCTGTGTGACCTCGTACTGCTCTTTTGTAAGGAGCTTCTTTATCTCTTCATCGGAAGGTCTTTTATACTTTCCGGGGTCAATCTTCAAGTCGGAGAAAAGCTCTATTTCATCCCATGGGATGTGGCAGTAGCCGTTGGGATTCTTTTCAAGGTAGTTCTGATGGTATTCCTCCGCCGGGAAGAAGTTTTCAAGGGGCTTTATCTCTATCAGGAACTTTCTGCTTCTGCCCCTCTGGAGCTTTGCAATTCTCTCCACAGCTTCCTTTGCAAGGTCATTTGTGTAGTAGATGCCCGCCTGATACTGTGTGCCCACATCTTCGCCCTGCCTATTCTCCACAGTGGGGTCCACCACATAGAAGTAGGCAAATAAAATTGCGTCAAGGCTCACCTTTTCGGGGTCATATTCCACACGGACTGTCTCTCTGAAACCTGTACCGCCCTTCTTAACTGTGGTATAAACTGCGTCCTCTTCCCCTGTGCCGTTGGCGTAGCCGCTCATGGCATCTATAACTCCGGGAATGGACTGCATAAGCTGTTCTGTTCCCCAGAAGCAGCCTCCTGCAAGGTAAATGACGTTGTTGCCGTCCTTTGAAATGTCCATTTAACTTCCTCCTTTTATGAAAAAACGGCAGCATCCAAAAAGGACACCGCCGCCGGCTTTTTCAAAATTTTTATAGCAGAAGCTATTATTCCTTGGGTTCTTCGGGAGCTTCTTCTGCATTTTCTTCTTCGGGAGCTTCTTCTTCCATAAAGGAGAGGTCGCCTTCATCTTCAGAGAAGGAAATGCTCTCGTCTTCGTTTGCTGTTTCTTCGGGAACTTCTTCGTCTAAGCTTAAGCCTTCATCATCAAGCTCTTCCTCATCGTTAAAATATCCCTTGCGCTTTAAAAATTCAACTACTGCGAAATAAACGCCTACTAAGGCTGCGATTGCTGCTAAAACGGAAAGTACAATAGAAAACTTCTTCATAAGAAAACCTCCAAAGTTAATTATTCTATAATTATAATATAAGTTTATCTGCAATTCAAGCAAATATTATGAACTTGATACAAAAAACTTAAACAGGTGCATCCTCTGCCGCACTCAAAAATTCCTTGATAGCGCCGAGAGTATCTCTGGGATTTCTCATCTTGAGGTCGATATAGGGCTTTGTGCCGGCATTGAGAAGCACACGGTTCTTCAATTTTCCCGCAACGGTTGCCGCCATCATGGGATCGACAGAAGCTAAGAAGAACAGCATTCTGCCGTTTTCTCTCTGAGATATCATCTTTACGCCCACTGCCGCCGCTCTGTTTCTGAGAAGTGCAACTCTGACAAGACCGATAACAGTTTCGGGCGGATCTCCGAAGCGGTCGATAAGCTCATCTAAGATATCCTCGCACTCTGATTCTGTCTTAACAGCCGCTATCTTCTTATAGATATCAAGACGCAAAGAAAGGCTCTCGATGTAATCCTCGGGGATATGTGCGTCGATAGGAATATCCACCTGACACTCTACCTCGGGCTTTACCTTTTCGCCACGGCTCTCGGAAACAGCCTCACTGAGAAGTCTTAAATACATCTCGTAGCCGACAGCTTCCATATGGCCGTGCTGAGAAGCTCCGATAACGCTTCCTGCACCTCTTATTTCCATATCACGCATAGCTATTCTGAAGCCGGAGCCGAAGGAGGTAAATTCCTTGATGGCATTAAGTCTCTTGGATGCTATTTCGCTTATAGCCTTCTGAGGCTTAAAGGTGAGGTAGGCAAAGGCTCTTCTGTTGCTTCGTCCCACTCGTCCTCTGAGCTGATATAGCTGTGAAAGTCCCATGTTGTCCGCATCCTCTATTATGAGGGTGTTGCAGTTGGGGACGTCAACGCCTGTCTCAATGATGGTGGTGCAGACTAAGATATCTATTTCTCTGTCCACAAGGCTCTTCCAAAGCTTTGAAAGCTCCTGCTCGCCCATCTTTCCGTGTCCCACCGCAATTCTTGCCTCGGGGACCATTTCCTTTATTTTTGCAGCTGTGGAGGATATGCTTTCCACCTTGTTATGAAGGTAAAAGGCCTGACCGCCACGACGAAGCTCTCGCTTAAGTGCCGCCGCAATAATGCCCCAGTCATGCTCCAAAACGTAGGTCTGGACGGGGTGTCTGTCGGAGGGAGCTTCTTCTATTATAGACATATCACGGATGCCGCTCATAGCCATGGAGAGGGTTCTGGGGATAGGTGTTGCGGAAAGTGTAAGCACGTCGATGCTCTCTCGCATCTGCTTGAAGCGCTCCTTGTGGGCAACTCCGAATCTCTGCTCCTCGTCTATGATGCAAAGTCCTAAATTCTTAAATTCAATATCCTTGGATAAAAGACGATGTGTGCCGATAACAACATCGACAGTTCCGTTCTTTAGTCCCTCAATAACTTCCTTCTGCTGTTTAGGTGTTCTGAATCGGGAAAGAAGCTCTATTTTAATTGGGAAGCCTTCCATTCTTTCGGTGAATGTCTTGAAGTGCTGCCATGCTAAGATAGTTGTAGGCACCAAAACAGCGCACTGCATGGAGTCACAGCAGCATTTGAAAGCCGCTCTCAAGGCAACCTCTGTCTTTCCGAAGCCGACGTCGCCGCAAAGAAGTCTGTCCATGGGCTTTACATTTTCCATATCTTCCTTTATTTCGGCTATGGCACGAAGCTGGTCGTCTGTCTCCTCGTAGGGGAAGCGAAGCTCAAAGTCTCTCTGCCAGTCGTTGTCGGGGGAAAATGCGTGTCCCTTAGTGTTAAGTCTCTTTTTATAGAGGACCATGAGCTCGTCGGCCATTTCGGCAACAGCTTTTCTTACCTTGGTCCTTGTTTTCTGCCACTCGGGTGAACCAAGTCTGGAAAGTCGGATATTTGCATCCTCCTGCTTTCCTATATACTTGCTGACTAAGTCCATCTGTGTTACGGGGATAAAGAGCATATCTCCGCCGTAATATCTTATCTTGATGTAGTCCTTTATAACACCGCTTATCTCTTTCTTTTCGATTCCGCAGAAGATACCGATGCCGTGGACAGAATGTACTACATAATCTCCCTCGGTAAGGTCGGAAAGAGCCCTTATAGACTCCCCTGCCTTGCGCTTCTTTCCCTTTTTGGAGGAAGCTGAGGTCCTTCTGTGGGAAAAGACAGTCACCTTTGCATTTGGGTAGGTAAAGCCCGAGGAAACGGACATATCTGTAAGAACTACCTCACCGGGGGTTATATCCGGCTCTTTGGAATATCTTGCATAGAAGCCCTCGTCTATGAGGTCACGGAGAAGTGCCTCACAGCCCTTTTCTGTGGGAAGGAGGACACAGGCTCCGAAGCCGTTGGAAAAAGCTGTCCTCAGTTCCTCTGTGAGAATGGATAATTCACCGCTCCAGGGAGCTTCCGCCATAGCTGTCCAGTTTATCTTTGCACCCAGCTTTATATCATAGGGCATACTTCTTTCATACTCTTCAAAGATGACGCTTTTGCTTCTGTTCACCTTGTCGAAGAGGTAAGGAAGGTCCTCGTAATACTGACAGCAGTCCTTATAGCAGATGCCCTTTTCCAAAAGTGAGGCGGCATCCTCGTTGTACTGCCACATTATGTCCTTGTAGGTGGAATTTATGCCTGCAATATCTGAAACAATGAGAAGATCATCCTCATTGAAATAGTCAAAAAGTGTATAAGCTCTGCCGTAGAGCCTCGGGAGGAACCTGTCGAGAGAAGAGGTCATTATGCCGTTTTCGGTATTTTCCAAAACCTCGGCTATCTTTTCATATGCAGGACTCTTCTTTCCCACAAAGGACATTTCGCCCTTCAAGAAAGATATAAGCTCTTCCTTCTGACAAACGGCTTCCCTTGAGGGAACTATCATAACTTCGTCACAGATGCCTTCACGCCTCTGTGTAGCCTCGTTGAAGAAGGCTATGGAGTCGATATCATCGCCCCAGAATTCCACTCTCACGGGGTTTTCTTCCGAAGGTGTGTAGAAGTCCACTATACCGCCTCGCACGGAGAAGGTGCAGTAGCCGTCCACCTTTTCATTCTGGTTGTAGCCTGCTTCTGTGAGGAACTTGACTAAGCCCTCTCTGCCGCCATCGTAGCTTCCCTTTAAAAGAAGTGAGGATCTATTTAAGCCCTCGGGGGAAATAGTATATTGTAAAGCCGCCTCCGCAGATGCTACCACCAGAGGCTCTTCATGTCTCAGAGCTTCCAGTACAGCAATTCTTCTGTGGCTGTACTCGTTGCTGGAAGCTTCGGTATCCATGATGCTCATGTCTCCGGCGGGAAAGTGCATACAGCTTCCGTCGGGGTCAAAGGCCCTGATGTCATCAAAAAGCTTGGAAGCGGAATTTTCATCGGGAGTGATTATAAGTGTCTTTTTATTAAGTTTGTTTTTAAGGGCACTTCCAATATGTGCCTTGTGGATGTTTGAAAGCCCAACGCAAAGTAAGGGGGTTTTGCCGGAACCTAAGTCCTGCAAAACCTCCTCAGTTTCTTTTATGTTCAGGGCACAGTTGTAAAGTTTCATAGACTCCTTTACTGAAGGCTGTTCATAGCCTTGGCAATTTCACCCTCTATAAGAAGGGGGATTGCCTTGATGGCCTTCTGCCTTCCTTCCTTTATTGCCTCTGCATCCTCGTCACAGGGACGTGATAATACCCACTTTGCCATGTCGTAATCGGGATGGGGCTTAACTCCGACTCCGATCCTTACTCTGGTAAATTCCTCTGTGCCTAAGTGCAGTATTATATTCTTTAAACCGTTGTGACCGCCGGCGGAACCCTTCTGACGGATCCTTACTTTTCCGGGAGCCAGGTTTACATCGTCTACTACAACTATGAAGTTCTTTGGCTCAAGCTTATAGAAGCTCATAGCCTCCTTGACAGCTTCGCCGGACAAATTCATAAATGTTGTGGGCTTTATAAAAAGAACCCTCTTGCCGTTAATAGTATATTCACCGCAATAGGATTTAAACTTAATTTTATTTATCTTAAAGCCCTTTTCATTTGAAAGATCATCAAGTGTATCAAAGCCCACATTGTGTCTTGTGCCTTCATACTCCTTGCCGATATTTCCCAATCCGGCTACAACCCAGGTAATGGGGGCATTACTGCCCCCATCATCCTTTTGCTCTATCTTTTTAAACAGATCAAAAATATCCGCCATATGATTACAGTAAGAGGGGGGATACAGGACGGTCTGTATAGATTCTGCTGATTGCTTCAGCAAATACAGGAGCTACATTGAGCTGCTTGATCTTGCCGGAAGCTGTATTTCCGATTACAGGGATTGTATCGAGAAGGATAACTTCCTTGAGAACGCTCTCTTCGATTCTGTCATATGCAGGACCGGAAAGAACACCGTGTGTTGCACCTGCGTATACGCACTTTGCGCCGCCCTTTGTAACTAAAGCGTTAGCAGCGTTTGTAAGTGTGCCTGCTGTGTCGATCATATCGTCAACGATAACGCAAACCTTGTCCTTAACGTCGCCGATGATGTTCATAACTTCGGAAACGTTAGCCTTGGGACGACGCTTGTCGATGATAGCTAAGGAAGCATCGATTCTTTCAGCAAACTTTCTGGATCTTGCAACAGAGCCTAAGTCAGGAGATACAACAACTAACTCGCTTCTGTCTAAGTCCTTGAACTTGTCGATGTAGTAATTGGATAAAAGGGGAACTCCCATAAGATGGTCAACAGGGATGTCAAAGAAGCCCTGGATCTGTGCAGCGTGAAGGTCCATTGTAAGAACTCTGTCTGCGCCTGCTGCTGTGATAAGATCAGCTACTAACTTAGCAGAGATTGGATCTCTTGCCTTAGCCTTTCTGTCCTGACGAGCGTATCCGAAGTAGGGAATTACTGCTGTGATTCTTCCTGCAGAAGCTCTCTTGAATGCGTCGATGGAGATCAAAAGCTCCATAAGGTTGTTGTTGACGGGCTGGCAGGTAGACTGAACGATAAATACGTCGGAACCTCTTACGGACTCGTTGATTGTTACAGCAACTTCTCCGTCAGAGAATGTCTTTACCTGCATATCACCTAAAGGTAATCCTAAAACCTTAGCGATCTGCTCTGCTACGGCTTTGTTGGAGTTACAGGTGAAAATTTTGATATCCTTGCCATGAATGTTCATAACTCTTCTCCCTCAAAGATTTTATTATGTAATACTCTATATAAGATGAAGCTCTGAGCTTCAAATTACCAAAATTATTTTTTTCTGTGCTTTAATGCACCCTTGGGCTTTACTGTGAGGCGCACTCTGCCTATTGCAAGAGCATCCTCCTCTATGTCGTCGGTGACAGTGGATGCCGCCGCTACATAGGCTCCCTTCTTTACGGTAACGGGAGCTATCAGGTTGGAATTGCAGCCGATGAAGGCATTGTCCTCAACGGTTGTTCTATACTTTTTGACGCCGTCGTAATTTACTGTTACAACGCCGCAGCCCACATTTATATGGGAACCGAAGTCGGAATCTCCTATGTATGTGAGGTGTGCAAAGGAGGTCTTTTCGCCGACAGTTGAGTTCTTGACCTCAACAAAGTTGCCTATCTTTACCCTGTCCCCTATGTGAGAATTGGGACGCAACTGGGTAAAGGGCCCGATCTTGCACTCGTTCCCAACTGAGCTGTCTGTCATCTTAGTCTGCTCTATTATATTATTATCTCCAATGATTGAATTGTCAATACAGGAATTTGGTCCTATGGAATTTCCTTTGCCAATAATTACAGCACCTTTTATTATAGTATTGGGCAATATTTCTGTATTTTCTCCGATTTTTGCATCAGGTGAGATAATAATTCCATCTTTTATCGGAATTGAAACACCGTTTTGGTAATTTTCACTGAAAACTTTTTCCCTTGCAATTTCGTTCAAAAGGCTTAACTGAGCCCTTGTATTGGCCCCAAGCACCGATGAGGGATCATGGCAGGCAAAGCCTAAGCAGCCGTTTCCGCATCTATTGGCAATTTCGCACATATCGGTGAGGTAATACTCTCCGGAGACGGGGTTTTTCTCAACTTTTTCGATATTTTTAAGTAAAAATCCGGTCTTGAACCAGTAAGCTCCGGAATTGACTTCCTTGATATCAAGCTCTTCCTCTGTGCAGTTTTTCTTTTCAACTATGGAGAGGACCTTATCTCCCTGACGCTTTATTCTTCCGTAGCTTTCTCCGTCGGGAAGGATGCTTGTTAAGACAGCGCAGTCAAAGTCTGTCTCGGAGAGCTTATTGAAGCTTCCCTCAAGGTCAGCTTTATCTATAAAGGGGGCATCGCCGCAGAAAACTCCCACATGGGAAATCCCCTTTTCTTCTTCCTTCTTGAGAAAGTCCTTTGCCATCAGAACTGCGTGTGCTGTTCCCAATTTTTCTGCCTGAACAGCTGTTTTTACATTTTCGGGGAGAAGCTCTCGAACTCCGTTTTCCTTATCGGAAACCACTACGCAGATGTCCTCTTCCTCTATTCCCGAAGCTTTGAGTGCATCCAAAACCCAGTTTATCATGGGCTTAAAAAGCACCTCACAGCAAACCTTTGATTTATCTGATCTCATTCTCTTGCCGTCGCCGGCAGCTAAAACTATTGCGCCTTTTTTCAAAGTCATTGCGCCTCCACTATGTAAATTTAATTTTCACTGAAAAGATAAGCATTTGAGTATTTATGCACATTCAGCACAAGCCCTATGGAAGCATAGGTCATGACCACCGACGTGCCGCCCGCCGAGAAAAACGGCAGAGGAAGTCCTGCAACAGGTAAAAGTGCAAGGCACATTCCCACCTCCCAGAAGGTCTGGAAGAAGATGATGGCGAAAACTCCCACGCATATGTATCTGCCCAGAAGGTCACCTGCGGCAAAGGCATTTTTCATTATCCTTACGCAGATGAAGCCTAAGATAAGAAGTATTCCGATGGAGCCCAGAAAGCCCATAGCTTCCCCTGCGTATGCAAAGATGAAGTCATTGTGCATTTCGGGGATATAGGATACCTCGTGAGAAAAAAGCCCCTTTCCGAAAACCTGTCCCGAGCCTATGGAAACAAGTCCGTTGCCCTGCTGCCAGAACTTTCCCGTGGGGTCCAGTTCCGGATTTAAGATTATCAGAAACCGCATTCGCTTATCCTCGTCAAAGAGGAAAAACCACACGATGGGCGAAGCTAAAAGTGCTATGCCTAAAGCCGAGCCTATGTATGCCCAGCTTAGGCCTGCGGAAAATAGCATAACTGCAAATATAACCATAAATACCATGGCTGTTCCGTGGTCGCCCTGAAGAACTATCATAAAGATGGGGATAGCTCCGTGTATGCAGAGACCTATCAGGTTCTTGGGGTTATTTATGCTGTCATGCACTTTTTCAAGATGCAGTGCGAAGGTTATTATAAAGGCTAATTTAAGTATTTCCGACGGCTGAAAGCTCAAATCTATAAAGGGTATCTTGAGCCACGCCTTGTCGTCGATGTAATCGGCTCGCTTTTGTCCTATGAAATAGGTGAGGCACACCAGAAACATGGATGCCGGCATGAATATTTTCCACATCTTCGCCACGAAATGGTAGTCGAAGGCTGTTATCAGAAGGGCACATCCTATGCCTATAAGTGTGGCGGCTATCTGCACCCATATAACTCTGTCCTTTATGTAGCCTGCATTATATATGCCCCAGATGAGCGCAAGGCTTATGAGGGAACAGGAAAAGCAGAGTCCCAGCAAAACGTGGTCAACTCTGCGGCTGAATTTTAAAAATGAAGAGGCCAATCTATTTAACACTAAGCTTTTTCTCCTTAAATCATCAGTATTTTAATTATAATGCCTAATAATCATAAAAACAATAGAAGCTGCCCTAAATTTACATATTTGTAACTGGAAAAAGGAGGTCTCGGGTGCTATAATAATATTAGTAATGTCAAAGGGAGTTTGATGAATATAAAGACCACATTTTTATCTAAAAGTGCAGAGGATACAGAGAAGTTTGCAGGGGAATTTGCCCAGAATTTAAAGGGCGGCTGCATCATCTCTTTCAAAGGCGGTTTAGGCATGGGAAAAACTGCTTTTGTCAGGGGAATGGCGCAGAAGGTAGCCCCCGACAACATAGTTCTCAGCCCCACCTTTACACTTATAAATGAATACAGAGGAAGCTTGAACATCTGCCACATGGATGCCTACCGTCTCACCTCGCCTGAGGACCTTTTTGAGACAGGCTTCTATGATTATGCCGAAAACGGCTGGGTGTGCTGTGTTGAGTGGTCCGAAAATGTAGAGGGTGCTTACGAGCCCGACTACACCATAGAAATTAAAAGAATCAGCGACAACGAAAGAGAGATCACAATTCTCGGAAAGGAAGATTAAATGCTTCTTTCGATAGATACCTCCTCAAAGGCGTGCTCCTGTGCGCTCTTTGACGGAAACAGGCTCATAGCCGAAAACTATATAGAAACAGGACTTACACATTCAAAGACACTTCTTCCCCTTATAGAGTCATGCCTCGCTGTGGCAGGAAAAAAGCCTGCCGATATTGACGAAATCGCAGTTTCCGAGGGCCCCGGCTCCTATACCGGCCTCAGAATAGGCATGGCGACAGCAAAGGGACTTGCTTTCCCCAATGATCTTGATTGTTACAAGGTATCCACACTTTTATCCCTTGCCTACAATTTAAAGGATGTGGAAGGCACTGTCTGCACTGTTCTGGATGCGAGAGTAGGCCAGATCTTTGCGGCACTTTTTGAGGTTCACGACGGGATCGTCACAAGGCTCTGCCCCGATACGGCGGAAGCTATTGATGAATTCAAGGATAAAATCCCCAAGGGAGCTTTCTTTGTAGGCGACGGCGCCAAAATGTTAAAAGAAAAGCTTCCTGAAAAAGAAGCACGCCTCCCCGCTTCTTCCCTCCTTTACCAGAGAGCTTCTTCTGTTGCTCTTGCGGTTCTGGCAGGAGAAGGCACAAAATGCAAGGGAGACGACTTAGTTCCCAACTACCTGAGACTTTCTCAGGCCGAAAGAGAAAAATTAAAGAAAGAGGGCAAATAAAATGAAATTAGCAATCGGATGTGACCACGGCGGCTTCCTTTTAAAGGAATCTGTAAAGAAGTTTTTAGATGAAAGAGGAGTAGAGTACAAGGACTTCGGCTGCTATGACGAAAAGTCTGTTGACTACCCCGTATACGGCGAAATGGTAGCAAATGCAGTAGCTTCCGGAGAATTTGAAAGAGGACTTCTCTTCTGCGGCACCGGCATCGGCATCTCCATCTCCGCAAACAAGGTAAAGGGCATCAGAGCTGCATGCTGCTCCGACTGCTTCTCCGCAAAGGCTACAAGACAGCACAACGATGCAAACATCCTTTGCATGGGCGGAAGAGTTGTAGGACCCGGACTTGCCAACGACATGGTTGCACTCTTCTTAGATACACCCTTTGAGGGCGGCAGACACCAGAGAAGAATAGACCTCATCAAGGACATCGAGGAAAGAAACTAAAAAATAAATATAACGAAGGGTCAGATCATATATGCTAAAGCCGATAGTAGCCGACCACCCTATGATTTTGCACAAGGTGGCTCTTTTAAGAGACAAAAACACACCCAGCAAGGACTTTAGGCAGCTGGTATCAGAAGTTGCCATGCTCCTTTGCTATGAAGCCACAAGAGATCTTCCTCTTGAGGATGTAGAAATCGAAACACCCATGTGCAAGACCACCTGCAAGATGATAAAGGGCAGAAAGTTGGCCTTTGTTCCCATTCTTCGTGCAGGCTTAGGTATGTGCGAAGGCATGCTGGCCATGGTACCTGCTGCAAAGGTAGGTCACATAGGAATGTACCGTGATCCCGAGACACACATTCCCCATGAATACTACTGCAAGCTCCCCTCCGATATAAATGAGAGAGATGTAATTCTCTTAGACCCAATGCTTGCTACCGGCGGTTCTGCAATAGACGCCGTTACAAGGATAAAGGAATATAACCCCAAGAGCATTAAATTCGTTTGTATAATCTCTGCACCCGAGGGACTTGAGGCCTTTTCAAAAGCTCACCCCGACGTGCAGGTCTTTACTGCCTCCGTGGATGAAAGATTAAACGAGAATAAGTACATTATTCCCGGCTTAGGTGACGCAGGAGACAGAATTTTCGGCACAAAATAATTTCATATTACCTGCAGGAAGCTTTTTAGAATTTTTTTGAATTTGAAAGGAAGTTTTTATTATGGGTTACCTTGACAAGAAGTACGTTACTGATATTGATGTGAAGGGAAAAAAGGTTTTTGTAAGATGCGATTTTAACGTTCCCATGGATGAAGAATTAAACATCAAGGACGACAAGAGAATCGTTGCATCCCTCCCCACTATAAAGTATCTTTTAGAAAACGGAGCCGCAGTTATCTTAGCTTCCCACTTAGGAAGACCTAAGAACGGCTTTGAAGATAAGTTCTCCTTAAAGCCTGTTGCAAAGAGACTTTCCGAATTGCTTGATAAGGAAGTTGTATTAGCTTCCGATGTTATCGGCGAAGATGCAAAGAAGAAGGCAGAAGCATTAAAGAGCGGCGAGATCCTCCTTTTAGAGAATGTAAGATTTGAAAAGGGAGAGACAAAGAACGACGAAAACATGAGCAGGATCTTAGCTTCCTATGCTGAGATATTTGTAAACGATGCTTTCGGCACAGCTCACAGAGCTCACTGCTCCACAACAGGTATCGCTTCCTATATTCCCGCAGTAGGCGGCTTCCTTATGAAGAAGGAATTAGATGCACTGGGCAAGGCTTTTGAAAGCCCCGAAAAGCCCATGGTTGCTGTTTTAGGCGGCTCCAAGGTAAGTGACAAGATCGGCGTTATCGAATCCCTTTTAGAAAAGGCTGACTCCATCTTGATAGGAGGCGGCATGGCTTACACCTTCATCAAGGCAAAGGGCTATTCCGTAGGAAAGAGCCTCTGCGAAGAAGATAAGCTTGACTTAGCAAAGTCCCTTATGGAAAAGGCTGAAAAGCTGGGCAAGAAGCTTCTTCTTCCCGTTGATACAGTGGTAGCTTCCGAATTAAAGGAAGGCGTAGAATTTAAGACAGTTGACATCGAGAACATCCCCGACGACATGATGGGACTTG
>SAMEA104404106__coassemble_1104_pt1 | contig 22186 bp, 36 predicted proteins | sample SAMEA104404106__metabat2_low_PE_047 | metagenome-assembled genome bin SAMEA104404106 (sample SAMEA104404106) | Balaenoptera acutorostrata | reverse complement strand
TCGCATGGCTTAAAATTTAGGACAGCTTCGCCAAAATTTATGCCCTTCATCCGCCGCAGGCGGCGGTTATAAATTTTGCTCCCTTGGGGCGAGGCTTTGCGCCTTTTTAAAAAGGCTTGGCGAAAATGTGTTCTGTCCGCAGCTTCGTAAGAAAAATCGGGAGAAAACAGGCATTTTCCGGTACGGAATTTGCTCTAAAAGTGCCCGAAAAGCCTTTAGTGATGCGGTTTTCTGAAATTATAGACAAGGTAAATGGCAAAAGATTGAAGGTTTTGTATATTTTACTGATTTTCTAATAAATTTAATCATTCTTGAAAAATTTTATTGCAAATATGGCAAAGGTAGTATATAATAAAAAATACGCTCGAACGAAAGAGAGCCTTAACTTAAAAAAAGTTAAGCTAAGAAAACCCCATGATAAAGCCATTTACGGGCACATCGGGGTGGGAGGCTTCGGAAATGTTCCGAAAGCGTGCGGTTATATTGAATCTGCACAAAAATTTAACTCCCGGCCTTAAAAATAAATGCTTTGTGCTAAAAGATGAAAAACTGCAAAAAACTTTGTAGATTTTTTAAAAAAAGACTTGCATTTTCTAAGGCCCCATGATATTATAATCGAGCGTGACTGCTACCGATATGCGTTGATGTGGGAGGTGGCCGCCGATTGGCGGGGAATTTCCACGGAGTATGTCCGATTTTAAACCGGGCGAACCCGCTTTGAACCGCTGGAATGTTTAAATTCCGACGAGCTTAAAGTGTTGAGGAATTGTGTCGTGTTCCCGGCTGACGAAAAGTTTTTTGAATTTTCGGATGGCCGGTTTTTTCATGGGCAATTTGCTAAACACACGGCACAGTGGATTGAGTAAATAAAGGCTTTGGAAGTCTTTTGGGTTTGTCGCCGAAGAAAATCAAGGTAATAATAATTAGGAGGCGATGAAATGGCAGTCAAGGAAAAAATCAGAATTCGTGTAAGAGGCTATGAGCATCAGGTTGTAGATCAGGCAGCTGAGAAAATTGTGGAAACTGCAAGACGCACAGGTGCTAAGGTTAGTGGACCTATTCCCCTTCCCACAGAGAAGGAAGTAGTTACAATCCTCAGAGCTGTTCATAAGTATAAGGACAGCCGTGAGCAGTTTGAGTCCAGAACTCACAAGCGTCTTATCGATATCTTAAGACCTTCCAACAAAACAGTTGAAGCTTTAACAGGTCTTGAGCTGCCCGCAGGCGTTGAGATTGAGATCAAGCTCTAATCTTAACGGTAGCGAGCAAAGGTAATGTTGGGATAAGTTCTCAACCAATAACCAAAGGAGGAAACAAACAAAATGCAGAAGGCAATCATCGGCAAGAAATTAGGCATGACACAGATCTTCGATGAAAACGGAAACTTCATACCTGTAACAGTTGTTGAAGCAGGTCCCTGCGTTGTCGTAATGAAGAAGACAATCGAAAACGACGGATATGAATCCGTGCAGATCGGTTTCGGCGAAGTTTCGGACAAGCACGTCAACAAGGCTATGAAGGGCCACTTCCAGAAGAGCGACGTAGCATGCAAGAGAGAATTAAGAGAATTCCGTCTCTCCTCCACAGAGGGCGTGAATGTAGGCGACATCATCAAGGCTGACTTATTTGAAGTCGGCGAGAAGGTTGACGTTGCCGGTACCAGCAAGGGTAAGGGAACAGCAGGCCCCATCAAGAGATTCGGTTCTCGTTCCTTAAAGGCTACACACGGCACAGGCCCCGTAGCTCGTCAGGCAGGTTCCTTAGGCGCTTGCTCCGACCCCTCCAAGATCGCAAAGGGCAAGAAGATGGCAGGACACTTAGGCAGCGAAAGAGTTACCGTACAGAATCTTGACATCGTTAAGGTTGATGCAGAGAACAATCTCATTGCTCTCAGAGGCGCAATTCCCGGTCCTAAGGGCGGAATCGTTTGCATCAGCAACGCCGTTAAGTGCGAAAAGGCTTAAGGGAAGGAGGAATAAAGAATGGCTAACATTAATGTATTAAATATGCAGGGTGAGAAGGTTGGAGAGGTTACACTTTCCGATGCAATCTTTGCAATCGAGCCCAACGCTGCTGCAGTACACGCAGTAGTTCGCCAGTACCTCGCAAATCAGAGACAGGGCACACAGTCCACACTCACAAGAGCTGAGGTAAGAGGCGGCGGCAGAAAGCCCTGGAGACAGAAGGGCACAGGCCACGCTCGTCAGGGATCTATCAGAGCTCCCCAGTGGTACCACGGCGGAATCGCTCTCGGCCCCAAGCCCAGAGATTATTCCTTCACACTCAACAAGAAGGTTAAGAGACTTGCATTAAAGTCCGTTTTATCTTCCAAGGTGTTAGAGGAAAACCTCGTAGTTATCGACGAGTTAAAGTTCGACTCCTACAAGACAAAGAACGTAGTTAACATGCTCAAGGCAGTAGGCGCTGACAGAAAGGCACTTATCGTTAACGCAGAAAAGAACGACTTCTTAATCGGTTCTGCTGCAAACGTTCCCGGAGTTAAGACAGCTCTCCCCAACACAATCAATGTTTACGATATTATCAACAATCAGAAGCTCATCCTTTCCAAGGACGCTTTAGCTAAGATTGAGGAGGTGTACGCATAATGAAACTCGCACAGGATATCATCATCAGACCCATTATCACAGAACGTTCTATGAGCGGAATTATGAACGGCAGATACACCTTCGAAGTTGCTAAGGATGCAAACAAGATCGAAATTGCAGACGCAGTTGAAAAGTTATTTGCAGGCACAAAGGTAGCATCCGTCAACACCATGCACGTTACAGGCAAGGTTAAGACAATGGGAAGAACAAGCGGCCAGAGAAGAAGCTGGAAGAAGGCAATTGTTACAATCACTGCTGATTCCAAGAAGATCGACTTCTTCGAAAGCATGATGTAATTAAAATAAAAATAATCTAAAGTTGTATGGGGTGCTCATAACCCCGCTAAACGATTATGAGGAGTGAAAGGTCAACATGGCAATTAAGTTTTATAAGCCGACTACTGCCGGAAGACGTGATATGTCTACAACAGACTACTCCGGACTTTCCAAGGTTGCTCCCGAAAAGAGCCTCTTAGCTGTTATCAAGAAGACAGCCGGCAGAAACAACAGCGGCAAGATCACCGTTCGCCATCACGGCGGCGGCAATAGAAGAAAGTACCGTATCATTGACTGGAAGAGAGATATGAACGGTGTTCCCGCAACAGTAATGACAATCGAATACGATCCCAACAGATCTGCTTTCATCGCTCTCGTTAAGTACGAGTCCGGCGAAAAGAGATACATCATCGCTCCTAACGAGCTCAAGGTTGGCGACGTTATCATGTCCGGCGCAGGCGTTGACATCAAGGTTGGAAACGCTCTTATGCTCAAGGACATCCCCACAGGTACATTCGTACACAACGTAGAGCTTTATCCCGGCAAGGGCGCTCAGCTCGTAAGAGCAGCAGGCGTTATGGCTCAGCTCATGGCTAAGGAAAACGGAATGGCACTCTTAAGACTTCCTTCCGGCGAACTTAGAAATGTTCCCGAGACCTGCATGGCTACAATCGGCCAGGTTTCCAACATCGACCATGAAAACGTTGCTTTAGGTAAGGCAGGAAGAACAAGACACTTAGGCATCAGACCCACAGTTCGTGGTTCTGTTATGAACCCTAACGACCATCCTCACGGTGGTGGTGAAGGTAAGTCTCCTATCGGTCATCCCGGCCCTGTAACACCCTGGGGCAAGCCCGCTCTTGGCTACAAGACAAGAAACAAGAAGAAGTCCTCTAACAAGTACATTGTTAAGAGAAGAAATGATAAGTAAGGAGGCGTTTGAGTAATGGGTAGAAGTATTAAAAAAGGACCTTTCGTCCATGACAAGCTCCTTGAAAGAATCAAGGCAATGAACGCCTCTGACGAGAAGCGTGTTTTAAAGACATGGAGCCGTTCCTCTACAATCTTCCCTGATTTCGTAGGACACACAATCGCTGTTCACGACGGAAGAAAGCATGTTCCTGTATACATCACTGAGGATATGGTAGGCCACAAGCTGGGAGAGTTTGCACCCACCAGAACATTCAGAGGACACGCAGGAAGCAAAAAGACCGGCGCATAAGTCCGGTCGGAAGGAGGAAATCTAGATGGAAGCTAAAGCATATCTTAGAGGTGTGCGTATCGCTCCCCGCAAGGTTCAGATCGTTTTGAACCTCATCAGAAACAAGCCCGTTGATGTAGCACTTGCTATTCTCGAGAATACACCCAAGGCTGCAAGCGAGCCCGTTGCAAAGCTCTTAAAGAGCGCAATGGCAAATGCGGAGAACAACCACAGCATGAACAAGAATCATCTTTACGTATCTGAGTGCTTTGTAACACCCGGAATGGTAATGAAGAGAATTATGCCCAGAGCACAGGGCAGAGCATATAGAATCAGCAAGAGAACCTCACATATCACAATGGTGGTTAGAGAGTTCGAGAATTAATCCGAAAGAGGAGGTAAACTAAATGGGCCAGAAAGTAAATCCCCACGGTCTGCGCGTAGGCGTTATTAAGGACTGGGATTCCCGCTGGTTTGCCAAGGATAACGCTTTCGGTGATATCCTTGTTGAAGACTACCAGCTTAGAAACTATCTTAAGAAGCGTCTCTTTGACGCAGGCGTTCCCAAGATCGAAATCGAGAGAGACGCAGAAAAGGTTAGAATTCACATTCACTGCGCACGTCCCGGCGTTGTAATCGGTAAGGGCGGTGCAGAAATCGAAAAGTTAAGAGTTGACTGCGAAAAGCTCATCAACAAGAACAAGGACAAGAAGGTAAATGTTTTTGTTAACGTTGTAGAGGTTAAGCAGGTTGAAAAGAATGCTCAGTTAGTAGCTGAAAGCATTGCAGCTCAGTTAGTAGACAGAGTTTCCTTCAGAAGAGCTATGAAGCAGGCTATCGGCCGCGCTATGAGAATGGGAGCTATGGGTATTAAGGTTCAGGTTTCCGGCAGAGTCGGCGGCGCTGAAATCGCAAGAGTTGAGAGATATCACGAGGGAACAATTCCTCTTCAGACAATCAGAGCTGACATCGACTACGGCTTTGCAGAGGCAGACACAACCTATGGTAAGTTAGGTATCAAGGTTTGGGTTTACGCAGGCGAAGTTTTAGGCGAAGTTAAGAAGCCCAGAAGAGAAAGAAATGATTCCCGCAAGGAAGGAGGCAATAGATAATGCTTCTGCCAAAGAGAGTTAAGTTCAGACGTGTTCACAGAGGTAGAATGAAGGGCAAGGCGCTTCGCGGAAACTTCGTTTCTAACGGCGATTTCGGCCTTCAGGCATTAGAGCCCTGCTGGATCACATCCAATCAGATCGAAGCAGCCCGTATTGCCATGACACGTTACATCAAGAGAGGCGGTCAGGTTTGGATCAAGATATTCCCTGACAAGCCCGTTACAGAAAAGCCCGCTGAAACACGAATGGGTTCCGGAAAGGGATCTCCTGAGTACTGGGTAGCAGTAGTTAAGCCCGGCAGAGTACTCTTCGAGATCGGCGGCGTTTCTGAAGAACTTGCAAGAGAAGCTATGCGTTTAGCTATGTATAAGCTCCCCTGCAAGTGCAAGTTCGTTAAGAAAGAAGTTGCCACAGAGGAGGTTGAAGGCTAATGAAGGCTAAAGAATTAAGAGAGTTAAGCGTTGCAGAGCTTAACCAGAAGCTTGCTGATTTAAAGGAAGAGCTTTTTAACCTTCGCTTTCAGCACACTGTAAACCAGCTTGAAAATCCCCTCCGTCTTGTTGCTGTTCGCAAGGACATTGCAAGAGTTAAGACACTTCTGGGTGAAAAAGCTGCAGAAAACAAGTAGAGGAGGATAAAACGTGAGCGACAGAAATTTAAGAAAAACAATCACAGGCGTTGTTGTTTCCGACAGAATGGATAAGACAGTCGTTGTTGCAGTTAAGGACAGCGTTCGCCATCCCCTTTACAAGAAGATCATCAAGCGCACAGTAAAGTTTAAGGCACACGACGCTGAAAATGCTTGCCATGTTGGAGACAAGGTTCTCTGCATGGAGACAAGAAAGCTCTCTAAGGATAAGCACTGGAGAGTTGTTGAAATCATCGAGAAGGCTAAGTAATATAGCTTTCTTCGATGTGCGTTCCTGAGCGCCGGAGGGTTAAACCTCAGGCAGCGGCTAAATCTAAGTTAAAAACATGGCCCTGGCAGGAACGTTTTCCACGAAAGGAGGATACCACTAATGATCCAGATGCAGACACGCATGAAGGTCGCTGACAACACAGGTGCCAGAGAACTTATGTGCATCAGAGTTTTAGGCGGTACAAGAAGAAGATACGCAGGAGTAGGCGACGTAGTTGTTGCTTCCGTTAAGAAGGCTGCTCCCGGCGGCTCCGTTAAGAAGGGCGACGTTGTTAAGGCTGTTATCGTAAGAACAGCAGCTCCCATCAGAAGAAACGACGGAACCTACATCAGATTCGATGAAAACGCAGCAGTAATCGTCAAGGATGACAAGTCCCCCAAGGGCACAAGAATCTTTGGACCGGTTGCAAGAGAACTGCGTGAAAGAGATTTTCTTAAGATTTTAAGCCTCGCTCCCGAGGTTCTGTAAAGGAAGGTGTACGATAATGAATAAGCTTCATGTAAGAAAAGATGATACCATAGTCGTACTGTCCGGTAAGGATAAGGGCAAGCAGGGCAAGGTGCTCGAGACTTCTCCCAAGGAGAACAAGGTAATCGTTGAGGGCATCAATATGGTAACAAAGCACGTTAAGCCTCGTCGTCAGGGCGAAGCTGGCGGTATTGTTAAGGCAGAAGGCGCTATGTATGCTTCCAAGGTAATGGTAGTTTGCCCCTCCTGCGGTAAGCCCACCAGACTTGCTCATAAGATTCTCTCTGACGGTACAAAGGTTCGCATTTGCAAGAAGTGCGGCGGCACATTTTAAAGAATAGGAGGATGTATTAAATTGGCAAGATTAAAAGAAATTTATAAGTCTACCATCGCCGGCGAGCTTATGAATAAGTTCGGCTATAAGAGCGTAATGCAGATTCCTAAGCTTGAGAAGATTGTTATCAACGTAGCTGACGGCGAAGCAAGAGACAACGGCAAGATCGTTGAAGCTATCGTTAATGACTTAGGCAAGATCACAGGACAGCATGCAGTAGCTTGCAGAGCTAAGAAGTCTGTTGCAAACTTCAAGCTCCGTGAGGGTGCAGTAGTAGGCTGCAAGGTTACATTAAGAGGCGAGAGAATGTATGAGTTCGTAGACAGACTCTTCAACGTAGCTCTCCCCCGTGTACGTGACTTCAAGGGAATCTCCGCTAAGGGATTCGACGGCAGAGGAAACTTCACATTCGGCCTCAAGGAACAGCTCATGTTCCCCGAAATCGAGTTCGACAAGATCGACAAGATCAGAGGTATGGATATTTCCTTTGTAACAACAGCTAAGACAGACGAAGAAGCAAGAGAGCTTTTAAAGCTTCTCGGCGCTCCCTTCGCTAAGTAAGGAGGAGAATAGGCATGGCAAAGACAAGTATGAAGGTTAAGCAGAGCCGCCCTGCAAAGTTCTCCACAAGAGAATACAACAGATGCAAAATCTGCGGAAGACCCCACAGCTACTTAAGAAAGTACGGTATCTGCCGTATCTGCTTCAGAGAGTTAGCTTATAAGGGACAGATCCCCGGCGTGCGTAAGGCAAGCTGGTAGTAATAAGAGGAGGACTTAAATATGCATATCACCGATACCATCGCTGATTTGTTGACACGTATCAGAAATGCGTCAACTGCTCATCACGAAACGGTCGATGTTCCCGCTTCCAACTTAAAGAAGTCCATCGTTAAGATTCTTGCGGATGAGGGATATATTAAGGGCTATGCTGTCAAGGAAGACGGCAAGCAGGGTATCATCACCATTACCCTTAAGTATGGTGAAGGCAAGACTCCTGTTATCACAGGATTAAGAAGAGTTTCCAAGCCCGGTCTTCGTATCTATACAAACTGCGAAGATATGCCTAAGGTAATGAGAGGTTTAGGTATCGCTATCCTTTCCACATCCAAGGGTGTTATGACAGACAAGGAAGCAAGAAAACAGAACGTTGGCGGCGAAGTACTCGCCTTCATCTGGTAAGGGAGGGCGTAAGATGTCTAGAATTGGTAGAAAGCCCATCGCAATTCCTGCCGGAGTTGAAGTAAAGGTAGATGGCAACGTAATCAATGTTAAGGGACCCAAGGGTAACCTTACACATGAATTCGACAGCAACATGGCAGTCAACATTGAAAACAATGAGATCCATGTAATTCGTCCCAACGACGAAGCTGAAATGAGAAGCCTTCACGGTCTTACAAGAACACTTATCGCTAACATGGTTGAAGGTGTTCACACAAGCTTCAAGAAGGAGCTTGAGGTTAACGGTGTTGGTTACCGTGCTGCAAAGCAGGGCAAGAACCTCGTATTAACAGTTGGCTACTCTCATCAGGTAATTATGCCTGAGATCGAGAACATCACAATTGATGTTCCCCAGCCCAACAAGATCATCATTTCCGGCCCCGATAAGCAGGTAGTTGGTCAGTTCGCAGCAAATGTTCGTGAAAAGAGACCTCCTGAACCTTATAAGGGCAAGGGTATTAAGTACATTGACGAAGTTATCATCCGCAAGGAAGGTAAGGCCGGCAAGGGCAAGAAATAAGAAAGGAGTGACAGATAAATGGTAACAAAGCAGGACAGCAACAAGGCAAGAATTAAGCGTCATTATCGTGTAAGAAACAAGATCAATGGCACAGCAGAGTGCCCTCGTCTTTGCGTTTTCCGTTCTGACAAGAACATCTACGCTCAGATTATAGATGACAATGCAGGTGTCACTCTCGCAGCAGCTTCTTCTCTCGACAAGGGATTTGAGGGCGTAGGCTCCAACAAGGAAGCAGCTAAGAAGGTAGGTTTAGCAGTAGCTGAGAGAGCAATCGCTAAGGGTATCAAGGATGTTGTATTTGACAGATCCGGTTACATCTACCACGGAAGAGTAAAAGAATTAGCAGAAGGCGCTCGTGAGGGCGGTCTCAATTTCTAAGGAGGGATACGATTTGGCTCGTATAGAAGCAGCTACTGAATTCAAGGAGAAGGTCGTAGCCATCAACCGTGTATCCAAGACTGTAAAGGGCGGCCGTATCTTCAAGTTTGCAGCTCTTGTCGTAGTTGGCGACGGAAATGGCAGAGTAGGCTTTGGTCTTGGTAAGTCCGGTGAAGTTCCTGACGCAATCCGCAAGGGAATCGAGGACGCAAAGAAGAATATGTTCAAGGTTTCCTTAAAGGGAACAACAATTCCCCACGAAGTTATCGGCGCATTCGGCGCAGGCAGAGTTCTCATGCTCCCCGCTCCCGAAGGTACCGGTGTTATCGCTGGTGGCCCCGTTCGTGCCGTATTAGAGGCAGCTGGCATCAAGAACATCAGAACAAAGTGCCAGAGAACAAACAACCCCGTAAACGTTGTAACAGCAACAATCAACGGACTTAAGTCCCTCAGAACAGCTGAAGAAGTTGCAGCTATCAGAGGAAAGTCTGTTGAAGAAATCTTATAAGGGAGGGTTTATAAATGGCTAATTTAAAAATCACTCTCACAGGATCTCTTAACGGCTGCAAGAAGGATCAGATCGCAACTGCTAAGGCTCTCGGTCTCACAAAGATCGGTAACGTAACAGTTCAGCCTGACAACGCAGCTACAAGAGGCAAGATTCAGAAGATCTCCCACCTTTTAAAGGTAGTTGACGCAGAATAAAGGAGGTGCAGTACACAATGAAACTTCATGAGTTATCACCTGTTGAAGGCTCCTCCCAGAAGTGTTACAGAAAGGGAAGAGGCGCAGGTTCCGGAAACGGAAAGACAGCCGGTAAGGGACACAAGGGCCAGAAGGCTCGTTCCGGCGGCGGCGTAAGACCCGGATTTGAAGGCGGCCAGATGCCTTTACAGCGCCGTATTCCTAAGAGAGGATTCAACAACATCTTCGCTAAGGAATATGTTGCTATCAACGTAGACGTTCTCAACAGATTTGAGGATGGTTCCGTTGTTGACGCCAAGGCAATTTCCGATGCTGGTATCGTTAAGAACACTCTTGACGGCATCAAGATTTTAGGAAGGGGCGAATTAGAGCGCAACCTTACCGTTATCGCTACATCCTTCTCCAAGACAGCTAAGGAGAAGATAGAAAAGGCAGGCGGAAAGGCTGAGGTGAAGTAAGATGCTGGAAACCCTCAGAAACGCTTGGAAAATTGATGACTTAAGAAAGAAGCTTGTTTTCACATTCTTCATTCTTCTCATCACAAGAATCGGTTCTGCAATTCCAGTACCTTTCCTTGATCCCACCAAGCTTTCAGCAATGGTCGGCTCAGCAGGCGGTCTTTTCGGCTTCGCCGATATGATGACCGGTGGCGCGTTCTCCAGAAGCACATTATTTGCTCTCTCGATTTCCCCCGTCATCACTTCTTCCATCGTTATTCAGCTTCTTACAGTGGCAATTCCCTACTTAGAGAACCTTGCCAAGGAAGGTGAAGCAGGAAGAAAGAAGATCGCTAAGATTACTAGATACACCACTTTAGCTCTCGCTCTTTTACAGTCCTTCGCTTATACATCTCTTTTGAACGCTCAGGGCGCAATTGAGCATTTTGAAGGCTGGCAGTACTACTTCGTTCGTGTAATCATCATCGCTTGCTTCACAGCAGGTTCCTTCCTCATCGTTTACCTCGGTGAAAAGATCGATGAAAAGGGTATCGGAAACGGTATCTCCATGATTCTTTTCGTAGGTATCGTATCCAGAGGTCCTGCAGTACTCGGCACAATGTGGCAGTACTTAAAGCTCGCTATGGACGGAGCAACAGGTTACTTCTTCTCTGTTCCTGTTGTAGCAGTTCTTTTCCTCTTCGTTATCGCTTTCATTATCTTAATGACAAACGCAGAGAGAAGAATTCCTATTCAGTACGCTAAGAGAATCGTAGGAAGAAGACAGTACGGCGGTCAGTCCACATTCTTACCCATCAAGGTAAATATGTCCGGCGTTCTCCCCGTAATCTTCGCTTCCACACTCCTTGCAATCCCCTCTACAATCAGAGACTTTGCAGGAGTTAAGCCCGGCGGATTCTGGTTCAAGGCTTTAAGCATTTTCCAGTACAACACCGTTTGGTACGCAATCCTTTATTTCATTCTCGTTATCGGATTCAATTACTTCTACATTGCAATCCAGTATAACCCCATTGAAATTTCTAATAATCTTCGTAAGAATTCAGGCACTGTTCCCGGCATAAGACCCGGAAAGCCCACAAGTGACTACATCGCAAAGATAGTTTCTAAGACAACATTCTTAGGCGGACTTTTCTTAGGTGTTATCGCAACAATGCCTATCGTCGTAGGTGCAATTACCAAGATGAACATTGCATTAGGCGGTACATCCATTATCATCTTAGTCGGCGTTGCTCTCGACACAGTTCGTGAGTTAGAGTCCCAGATGATGATGCGTCACTACAAGGGATTCCTTGAATAAAATCGGAGGTTCAATAATATGAAGCTTATACTTTTGGGTGCTCCCGGTGCGGGAAAAGGCACTCAGGCTGAAATCCTTTCCGGACTTTACAATATTCCCATCATTGGTACAGGTAATATTATCAGAGAAGCCATAAAGTCCGGCTCCCCCGAGGGTGAGGAGTTTAAATCCTATACAGACAAGGGACTTTTAGTTCCCGACGAGCTGGTTTGCAGAATGGTCGCTGAGAGACTCAAGAAGGACGACTGCAAAAAGGGATTTATCTTAGACGGTTTCCCCAGAAACATCAACCAGGCAGAGGAATTCTCCAAGATGGTTGACTCTGTGGATGCAGTTTTAAACTTCGTTGTTACCGATGACGACGTTGTTAACAGAATGACCGGAAGAAGAGTTTGTGCTTCCTGCGGAACTCCCTATCACTTAGTTTCCAAGCCCCCCAAGACCCCCGGAATCTGCGATCTCTGCGGTGACAAGCTCATCCAGAGAAAGGACGATGCTCCCGAGACAGTTCTTGAGAGACTTAAGGTTTACCACGCTGAGACAGAACCCCTTTCCGATTACTATAAGGCAAAGGGCCTCTGCACAGAGATCGACGCTGTGGGAAGCGTTGATGAGATCACAGCGAAAGCTAAGGCAGCTTTGGAGAAGCTTCTATGATTTGTTTAAAGAATCAGCACGATATGCTACTCATGCAAAAAGCAGGAGAGCTTACTGCTAAGGCTCTGCACACAGCCGGCAACGCAATTGCACCCGGTATCACCACATGGGATATCAACCGCATTGCAGAAGAAGTAATTCTTTCAGCCGGCGCAAAGCCCACCTTTAAAGGTTACGGCGGATTTCCCGCAGCAGCGTGCGTTTCTGTAAATGAAGAAGTCGTCCACGGAATACCCTCCAAAAAGAGAGTAGTAAATGAAGGGGACATCGTTTCCATCGACGTGGGCGCCTTCATAAATGGCTTCACCGGTGACTCCGCTTACACATTTGCCTGCGGCAAAATAAGCGATGATGCCCAAAAGCTTCTTGATGCAACTCAGGGAGCTCTCATGGCAGGAATCGAAATGGCCCGCTACGGCAACCGTGTTGGTGACATTTCGGCAGCTGTCCAGAAATATGCCGAAAGCCGTGGCTTCGGAGTCGTAAGAGACTTTACAGGTCACGGAGTGGGCAGAAATCTGCACGAAGATCCGGAGGTTCCGAATTACGGAAAAGCCGGCAGAGGTCCCAGGCTGATGCCCGGGATGTGCATCGCCATCGAGCCTATGATAACTATGGGCTCCTGGCAGGTAAGGGTACTTTCCAATGACTGGACTGTTATCACCAATGACCACTCCTTAAGTGCTCATTTTGAACATTCCATCGGTATCACCAAGAAAGACCCGATAATTCTCACCCGTCTCGTTTAAATATGAGACGAAGCAAAAGGAGGAACGGATTTTGGCAAAAGATGATGTCATAGAGGTGGAAGGCGTCGTTAAAGAAGCCCTTCCCAATGCGCAGTTTGTAGTAGAAATTCAGGGCGGACACCAGCTTCTCGCTCATATTTCCGGAAAACTTCGCATGAACTTCATAAGAATTCTCCCCGGAGACAAGGTTACAGTAGAGATTTCTCCCTACGACCTTACCAAGGGCAGAATCACATGGAGAAGTAAGTAAGATTTGATTTTTCCTTTAAGCGGAAGGATATAATTTTTAAAAGGTTAGCCGCTTATCGTAAAAAGGAGGTACAAGGAAGATGAAAGTAAGACCTTCTGTTAAGCCTATGTGTGAAAAGTGCAAGGTTATCAAGCGTAAGGGCCGTGTAATGGTTATCTGCGAAAACCCCAAGCACAAGCAGCGTCAGGGCTAAACGCCAACCTAAACTAATGGAGGTGTAATGAATGGCTCGTATAGCCGGTATTGACTTACCCCGTGAAAAGAGAGTTGAATTAGGACTCACTTATATTTACGGTATTGGTCGTAAAACAGCAAATGACATTCTCGCAGCTACAGGAATTGATCCCAACACAAGAGTTAGTGATTTAACTGAGGATCAGGAAGCTTTATTAAGAGAATATATCGACAAGAACCTCACCGTTGAAGGTGATTTAAGATCCAATGTTTCCTTAGACATCAAGCGCCTTGTTGAAATTGGCTGCTTCAGAGGAGTTCGTCACAGAAAGGGTCTTCCCGTAAGAGGACAGAGATCCAAGACTAACGCCAGAACCCGCAAGGGACCTAAGAGAACAATAGCTAACAAGAAGAAGTAAGGGAGGGAATTGAATAATGGCTAAGCAGGTTAAGAAGGCAGCAGCTACAAGAGTTCGCCGCAAGGAGCGTAAGAACGTTGAAAAGGGTAGTGCTCATATTCAGTCCACCTTTAACAACACAATCGTAACAATTTCCGACACACAGGGCAACGCACTTTCCTGGGCATCCGCAGGCGGTTTAGGCTTCAGAGGCTCCAAGAAGTCCACTCCCTTCGCAGCACAGACAGCAGCAGAAACAGCTGCAAAGGCTGCTATGGAACACGGCCTCAAGACTGTTGAAGTTTACGTAAAGGGACCCGGAAGCGGCAGAGAAGCTGCTATCAGAGCACTTCAGGCTGCAGGTCTTGAAGTTACAATGATCAAGGACGTTACCCCCATTCCTCACAATGGTTGTCGTCCTCCCAAGCGCAGACGCGTTTAATTATTATATAAAGGAGGTAGCACAATGGCTAACAATAAGCAGCCCGTACTTAAGAGATGCAAGACTTTAAACATCTCCCCCGCAGTTATGGGTATTCACAAGGAAACCAACAGGGATCCTAAGAAGAACGTTAGAAAGAAGCAGTCCGAATATGGTCTGCAGTTAAACGAAAAGCAGAAGCTTAAGTTTATATACGGCGTATTAGAGAAGCAGTTCTACAACTACTATCTTATCGCTGAGAGAAAGCCCGGAGTAACAGGTGAGAACCTTCTCCAGATTCTCGAAACAAGACTTGACAACGTAGTTTTCCGTCTTGGTTATGCTAACACAAGAAGAGAAGCTCGTCAGTTAGTTGGACATGGTCACTTCACCGTTAACGGTCAGAAGGTTGACATTCCCTCTTACCTCGTAAAGGTCGGCGATGTTATCGCTATCAGAGAGAAGTCCAGAACAAGTGAAAAGTTCAAGGCAGTTATGGAAGCAAACTCCAAGTGGCTTGTTCCCAAGTGGCTCAAGAAGGACGCAGAGAACTTCAACGGCACAGTAGAAGCTATGCCTGCCCGTGATGATATTGACTATGATGTTCAGGAGACATTAGTTGTCGAACTTTACTCCAAGTAGTGCTTATCTTTACAGGGGAACGAATTTATTGCGGCTTAAAGCTGCTATGGGAGGGTTAATATGGTAAAAATAATCGAGCCTAAGGTGGATACGGTTGAATTGTACGAAAACGGAACATATGGCAAGTTCGTAGCAGAACCTCTTGACCGTGGTTTTGGCACAACTTTGGGCAACAGTCTCCGTCGTGTTCTTCTCTCATCGCTTCCCGGTGTGGCACCTGTGTCTGTGAAAATAGACGGTATTCAGCACGAGTTTTCAACAATAGAGGGCGTTAAGGAAGACGTAACCGAAATCATTCTTAACATCAAGGGACTCACCGCTAAGATCAACGGCGAGGGTCCCAAGACTGTAAGAATTGATGCAACAGGTGAAGGTGAGGTTAAGGCCGGCAACATCATCTGTGATTCTGAGGTTGAGATCCTTGATCCCGATATGCACATTGCTACTTTAAGTGAAGGCGGACACCTTTCAATGGAAATTACCCTCCAGAAGGGTCAGGGTTATGTGCCCGCAGACCGCAACAAGGTTATCGAGCTGGCTAATGCGCCTGTCGGAACCATTGCAGTTGACAGTATTTATACACCGGTATTAAAAGTAAACTATTTTGTTGAAAATACCAGAGTTGAGCAGATCACCGATTATGACAAGCTCACTTTGGAGGTTTGGACAGACGGAACAATTTCCGCTAAGGAAGGCGTTAGTCTTGCCGCCAAGATCCTCAATAGGCAACTCAACCACTTCGTTGATTTATCTGACGAGACCTTTGCTACCGAAATCATGGAAAAGACCGAAGATAACGGCAAGGAAAAGGCCCTTGAGATGACAATTGAAGAGCTTGACTTATCGGTTAGGGCATTTAACTGCTTAAAGAGAGCTTCTGTCAATACAGTCGGCGACTTAGTTAATAAGTCCCCCGAGGAAATGATGAAGGTTCGTAATTTAGGCAAAAAGTCTCTCGAAGAAGTCGTTGCAAAGCTTAAGAGCTTAGGCTTCGACCTCATGAGAGAAGAAGAATAAATACAACAATTCTTAAACCAATCACCATATAAGGAGTGAAAATAAATGGCAGTCAAGAGAAAGCTGGGCAGAAGCAGCGACCACAGAATGGCTATGCTTCGTGCAATGGTAACCTTCTTACTGGAAAACGGCAAGATCGAAACAACCGTTACCAGAGCCAAGGAAGTTAAGTCCATGGCAGAAAAGATCATCACCACAGCAAAGCGTGGAGACTTACACTCCAAGCGCTTAGTTTATTCCTTCGTAACAAAGGAAACTGTTGCTAAGAAGGTATTTGACGATATAGCTCCCAAGTATGCCGACAAGAACGGCGGTTACGCAAGAATCCTCAGAACTGGTCCTCGTAAGGGAGACGCAGCTGAGATGGCTATTATCGAACTTATCTAATAAAAAAACTTTTACCCCCGATCGCAAGACCGGGGGCTTTTTTCAAGCTTTTTCGAGAAAAAGCTTGGCAAAAAGCTTTATGACGCACAGGTGGGGCAGAAGAGAATTATAACTTTTGTGCCTGCGTTGTTAAGAAGTGGTAATTTTCAGCCTGCTTTTAAGAAAGCTTGGGTAAATATTCAAATGTGCTTTTAAGGAAGCTTAATTAAAAATGATTTTAGATGCCTGCGCTTTTGCGTGGGCATTTTTTGTTGCCTTAAAGCAGATGAAAAATAAAAATTTACTCAGCCGGGAGATTTGGCAGGCAGTCCGTGTTTGCAAAATTGCTTTTATTTTAGCTTTTACGCACACGCTGACAAATGGGCGAAACATAAAAATTTACTCAATTTTTCTAAAAATTGCAGGGTGCAGGGGCAGAGCCCCGCTCGCTCTCCGCAGAGAGCGAAATCTCTATTCGTTCAGGAGCATTTGGAGGTGAATTGGGGCGACGAAGGAGCCCCAAGAGGGGGAATTTGCGATAAAAATTCCCCCTTTACTCCTTCTTTTAAGAAGGAGAGGGAGCGAAGCGGAAGAGGATGTAAAGAATTTTGTGGACTTGAGAGCATGAGGGGCGAGCAAGGCGAGCCCGATATGTTTAGCAAAGCCTTTTCCAAAAGGCGTTTAGGCTCCCCTCAAGGGGAGCCTTTTTCGTTCTAAAGATAGAAAAAGTAAAATGTTTGGTTACCTTTCAAGGGGAGCCTCTTTTATATCTACGCAAAAAAGGACAGCGTTTTATCCGCTGTCCTTCACTTTACACATCTTAAGTTTTATTTCTGTTGGAGAAATTCTATTTTGATTATCTTCATCTTCATCAGGTTGTCTGCCAGCTTGGCTACAAATCTGTAAATTCCGCTTATGCTCTTCTCCTTAAGATCGAAGTAGCCGGTCATATACTTTCTGTAAGTAGCCTTTGCATTTTTGAGCCATGAGTTTATATCCTTTTCCACATCGCCCACATAGAAAATATCGAATTTGCCGTCTATACCTGCTTTTTTGATCCAGCCCTTTACCGCTGTGTTTGCGGCGGTCTTTCCGGTGATATCAAAGATCAGGATCCCGCCGGGGAAGTGTTTTGCCATGCCGTTGAATATCTTCTTTATTTCGTCCTTGGTGAAGTAGTAGAAAACTCCGGTACCAAAGAAAACTGCACCTTCGCTGCCGTCTATTTTATCGAACCACGCAAGGTCCTTTAAATCCGATGCCACATTTGTGACTCTCTCGCCCTTTTTGATAAGCTGTTCTCTTATCTCTATGGTGTCGGCAAAATCCACATTGTAGATCTTGCACTTTCCGTTGTCGCAGCTTTCGGCTGTCTGGTCAAGTCCGCAGCCTAAATTTACAACTGCCGCACAGGGGTGAGCCTTGAGATAATTTTTGATCTCCAGAGCGCAGGCCTTCTGCCTTGTTGCCACTTCCAAAGCGGCAAAACGCTCCACAAAGCTTTCTGTGTGTTTTTTCATATCGCCGAAATCGTAATCCAGCCTGTTTATAAGCTCAACGGCCTTTTCATCCTTGAAGAAGTCCCCGAAAGCTTCGGTACATATTTTTCTTGCCAGCAGAGGGATCACCAGAGTTTCCTGCACAGTGTTTCTCTCTATGTGAATTTTTTCGGACATAATAACACCCCTTTTAAGTCTATAAAAACAGTATAGCACCGGAATTTTAATTATCCTTACTGATTTGGACATATTTTTAATAGGGCATCAGCTTCGTAAAAAGGGGCACAAACATGGGAAAAAGCTGAAGTTTTCCACAGCTTCTAAAGGAAAATGTTGAAAAGGGCCCGAACTTCTACCGTCAGGCCCTTGAAAATTTTTCTATTTTAATACGGGGGTCCCGTTGGCTTCAAACTTCCGGCAGTATCTCAAGTCGCCGTCCTCGTCGTACACATTTATATTGTAGTAAATCAGTGTGCCGTCGGGCTTGAAGGTGTCGGTACCTATCCAGTTTCCTTCGCTGTCATAATCGTATATCACATAAAAGCGCATTTTTCCGTTCCAGTTGTAAAAATACGCCCTGCTCATATAACCTCTGCCGTCATATTCCCTGATGACTCTGCCGCATGAAGCTCCTTCATAATATTCCTCTTTGCTTACTCTTCTTATCTTTGCCCTCATAAGATGACCTCCTTTTATATAAAAAAGTTGCCCACGCTTTTGACGCAGGCAGTTTATTGCATATGATATCAAGCTGTTCTGTAACTGTAAAGCTTAGGATGGCTGTGAGGAAAGATTGCCCTTTACTTCCTTTGCAAGCTTTAAAAGCACATCTCTTTCGTTGGGAAGATCCCTTTCGCAGGCGAGGGAAGTGACACGCCTTAAAATTTTTCCTACAACGGGACCCTTGGGAACTCCCATAGCCATGATGTCACGGCCGCCTATTTTCAGATCCTTCTGTGAGAGGATGGGCTGTTCCTTCAAAATGCGGTTGAAGGTCTCCTCCATTTCGGTGTAGTATCTGCACCTTTCCTCGGCGATGTTTGCCCTCTTTCCGGAGGAATCTGCACGGAATATCTTTATCAGGTCGGCAACGGTTTCGCTGCCGTATCGGAGTATCATGCGCTTTATATTTTCTTCGCTCTTTTCAGCTACCATGTTGTGCAGGCGAACCAGTCTTATGACACGGTTCTTCATCTTTGTGGGAAGGTGAAGGGCCGCCAGAATATCCTCGCACATCACAGCTCCCACATAGGCGTGACCCTTGAAATGTCCCTGACCGTCGGCACAGGGGGGCTTTCCCACATCGTGAAGCAGCATGGTGAGCCTCAGGTAGTCCACATTTTCAATATTGGAAAGTGCCACAACCGAGTGTTCCCACACGTCGTAGCAGTGGAAATCCTGCCTCTGGAAAACTCCGTCCTCATCTCCCAGGGCGGGGATAAGTGTGAAAATGACCTCTTTGTATTCCATGAGCACATTTCGCACATTTTTTCCCATGAGAAGCCGGATAAGCTCCTTCATAACTCTTTCGGGAGAAAGCTTTTTGAGAAGCTTTAAATTATTGAAGATGGCTTTCTTTGTGTTTTCCTCTATGGTGAAGCCGTAACAGGATGCAAGGCGTACAGCTCTTAAAATTCTTAAGGCGTCCTCCTTGAATCTTTCGTCGGGGTCGCCCACCGTCTTTATCATGCCGGAGCGCAGATCACGAAGTCCGGTTGTCTTGTCGATGACCTCGCCGTTTTCGCCTACGCAAAGTGCGTTGATGGTGAAATCACGCCTTGTGATGTCCTCGTCAAGGCTCTTTATGAACTTCACATTCTGGGGGTGGCGGGAATCCTTGTAGTTTCCTTCCCCTCGCATGGTGGTGATCTCCACCTGACTTCCTCTGTTTATAACTGTGACGGTGCCCTGCTTTATCCCGGTGGGTATGACCTTCTTATTTTTGAAGATCTCCATTACCTCCTGAGGTGTGGCAGAGGTGGTGACATCCCAGTCATTTGGCTTTAAATGGAGAAGGCAGTCACGAACAGCTCCGCCTACCGCATAGGCTTCAAAGCCTTTTTCCCTCAGTATTTTTATGAGTTCAAAGGCGAAAAAAGGTATTTTTATTTTCATAACTGCACCTCCTTAAAATTGATAGTAATTGTTAACTATATAACTATACCATACTTTTCTCAAGGTTAGCAACTGCATTTTAATATGTGAAAGCTAATTTACTAAACTTTGGCATAATAAACAAAATAGAAGTATTTTATTTCTTTAAAGAGGGGAGGGAGGGGCTTTTTATTGGCAGGTTTTGCTCTTTTTTATAAGCTGTGAGAGAAGCTGTTTTTTATATAAAGGGAAATAAAGCTTTGCGCCCAATATAAGTTTTATTTAGGAAATTAAAGTTTCCAAAGCTGCTTTTATTCTCAAAAAGCTTGAAAATAAGCCATTTTCCAAGAAAAAAGACTTGCAAAAGCTCATGGGTTATGATATTATATTACAGCAAATCCACACGCTGTGTCTTTTGTCTTTTGTGGTGGCGGGAAGCTCATTCTCGTTTTAGTAAGACGGAAAATCTATGGTACAGCGGAGGTTAAAACCTAAGGAGGAAATAAAATGAGCGTAGTATCTATGAAGCAGTTATTAGAAGCAGGTGTTCACTTCGGACACCAGACAAGAAGATGGAACCCCAAAATGGCTCCCTACATCTTCACAGAGAGAAATGGTATTTATATCATTGACCTTCAGAAGACAGTAAGAATGTTAGACGATGCTTACAACTTCGTAAGAGATTTATCCGCTAACGGCGAAGAGATCCTTTTCGTTGGTACAAAGAAGCAGGCCGGCGACTCCATCAAGGAAGAAGCTGAAAGAGCAGGTATCCCCTTCGTTAACGCAAGATGGTTAGGCGGAATGCTCACAAACTTCAAGACAATCCAGAGAAGAATCGCAAGATTAGAGCAGCTCCACAAGATGGAAGAAGACGGCACATTCGATCGTCTCACAAAGAAGGAAGTTGCTAAGCTCTCTCTCGAAATCGAAAAGCTCGAGAAGTTCATGGGCGGCATCAAGGATATGAAGAAGCTCCCCGGCGCAATGTTCATCGTTGACCCCCGCAAGGAGAGAATCGCTGTATCCGAAGCTAAGAAGTTAAATATTCCTATCGTTGCTATCGTTGACACAAACTGCGATCCCGATGAAATCGACTATGTAATCCCCGGAAACGACGACGCTATCAGAGCTGTTAAGCTCATCGCAGGCGCTATGGCTGATGCTGTTATGGAAGGCAGACAGGGCGTTGACGCTGCTCCCTCCGAAGAAGAAGCAGCTAAGGTTGAGGAATAATTTTTTAAATATACTTTAAATACTGACTTAAGGAGATAGATTAAAATGGCAAAGTTTACTGCTAAAGACGTATCTGCTTTAAGAGAGAGAACAAGCTGCGGCATGATGGACTGCAAGAAGGCTCTCACAGAAGCTGACGGTGATTTCGACAAGGCTTGCGAAATCTTAAGAGAAAAGGGCCTCGCTGCTGCTACAAAGAAGGCCGGCAGAATCGCTGCTGACGGTCTCGTAGTTGCTAAGGTTGAAGGCAAGGTTGGCTGCATCATCGAAGTTAACTCCGAAACAGACTTCGTTGCTAAGAACCAGACATTCGTTGACTTCGTTAACGGCTGTGCTGACATCGTTATCAATGAAAACCCCGCTGACGTTGCTGCTCTCTTAGCTTCTAAGTACGGCAACTGGACAGTTGAAGAAGAACTCCATGACAAGGTACTCACAATCGGTGAGAACCTCACAATCAGAAGATTCGAAAGACTCGAAGGCGATCTCGTTTCCTACGTACACGCAGGCGGCAAGATCGGCGTTATGGTTAAGTTCGATACAGATTGCGCTGGCAAGGCTGAATTCGAAGAGTGCGGCAAGGACGTTGCAATGCAGGTTGCAGCTCTCAACCCCGCTTACCTCTGCAAGGCTGACGTTCCCTCTGACGTAGTTGACCACGAGAGAGAGATCCTCGTAGCTCAGGCTAAGGAAGACCCCAAGAACGCTAACAAGCCCGAAAAGATCCTCATCCAGATGGTTGAAGGCAGACTTAACAAGAAGTTCTATCAGGATTCCTGCCTCTTAGAGCAGCCCTTCGTTAAGGACGGCAACATCAAGGTTAAGGATTACGTTGCAGACGTAGCTAAGAAGCTCGGCGGCAAGATCGAAGTTACTTCTTTCGTTCGCTTTGAAAAGGGCGAAGGCATTGAGAAGAGACAGGACGATTTCGCTTCTGAAGTTGCCGGCATGGTAAAGTAATTAAGACCACATCTTAAAATGCTTATATATAAAAAGGACGGATTTAGCCCCGTGCTAATAAGGATGTTTTTTAAGAATGATGGTGTAACCTCAGAAATGGGGTTACACCGTTTTTCATTTTACGATGCTTTTGCTTTAATTTTACTCATTAAATCAATAAGCTGCTGTTCTGTTGGAATATCCACAAGACCTACTGCTGTAAAGTAAATATCCACTTTTACGTTGTTGT
>SAMEA104404106__coassemble_1102_pt1 | contig 22219 bp, 18 predicted proteins | sample SAMEA104404106__metabat2_low_PE_047 | metagenome-assembled genome bin SAMEA104404106 (sample SAMEA104404106) | Balaenoptera acutorostrata | reverse complement strand
GGAGAAAAGCTCCACGAGGAATGCGGTGTATTCGGAATCTACGATACAACCGAAACTTCCCATGTTGCATTGGATACCTACCACGCACTCTTTGCTCTTCAGCACAGAGGTCAGGAAAGCTGCGGCATCGCCATCAATGACGACGGCGTTATCGACTGCTACAAGGACACAGGTCTTTTGAGAGATGTTTTCAGCAAGGATCTTCTCGCTTCTATGGACCACGGTCAGATAGCTATCGGCCACTGCAAGTACGGTACAAGCCAGGGAATCGGCAGACAGAATGCACAGCCTCTGGTTATCAGACACATCAAGGGCCACATGGCTATTGCCCACAACGGCAACCTTGTCAACAGCGGCGAATTAAGAAAGGAATTAGAGCTTAAGGGCGCTATTTTCCAGTCCAATTCCGACGCAGAAGTAATGGCTCACGAAATAATCAGAGAGAGACTTACCAGCAACTCCATTGAGGAGTCTATTGAGAAGGCTATGAATAAGTTCAAGGGAGCATATTCCATGGTCCTCATGTCTCCCACAAAGCTCATCGCTGTAAGAGACCCCGTTGGCTTCAGACCCCTCTGCATGGGCAAGCTTCCCGGCGGACAGATCGTATTTGCTTCCGAAAGCTGCGGTTTGGATGCCATCGGAGCAACCTTTGTAAGAGATATAAGAGCAGGCGAGATCGTTGTAGTAAATAAGGACGGAGTAAGAAGCATCACAACACACTGTCCCGACAAGTCTACAATGTGCGTATTCGAGTTCGTTTACTTTGCACGCCCCGACTCCGTTATTGAAGGCGCATCCGTTCACAATGCAAGACTGAGAGCAGGAGCTTTCTTAGCACTTTCTCACCCTGCACAGGCAGATGTAGTCATCGGCTGTCCCGATTCAGGTCTTGACGCAGCATTAGGCTTTGCACGTCAGTCCGGAATCCCCTACGGCATCGGTTTCATCAAGAACAGATACATCGCACGTACATTTATAGAGCCCACACAGAGACTTAGAGAAAACGCAGTAAAGTTAAAGCTTTCCGTCGTTGAGTCCACTGTAAAGGGCAAGAGAGTTGTCATGGTAGACGACTCCATCGTAAGAGGTACCACAAGTGCCAGAATCGTAAAGATGCTCAAGGATGCAGGAGCTTTGGAAGTTCATGTAAGAATTTCTTCTCCTCCATTTATCGCACCCTGCTTCTTCGGAACAGATATCGACTCCAAGGACAAGCTCATCGCATGCAGAATGTCCCTCGATGATATCTGCAAGCAGATAGGCGCAGATTCCTTAGGCTTCCTGCCTATCGAAAATGTTCACCAGATCGCAGAGAACGCACAGTGCAAGTTCTGCGACGGCTGCTTCTCTGAGAAGTATCCCATTTCAGTTGATTATGAACCTTATGAAAATAAGTTCGATAAAAAGATAAACACAAAGTAAAAGGAGATAGTTTCAAATGAAGAGTCACAGCGACAGCTACAAGGCCGCAGGCGTAGATGTTACCGCCGGCTATGAGGGCGTAAAGCTCATGAAAAAGAGCGTTGAGAGCACATTCTCTCCCGAAGTTCTTTCCGGTATCGGCGGCTTCGGCGGATGCTTTGCCCCCAACTTAAAGGGAATCGAAGAGCCCGTTCTTATTTCCGGTACAGACGGTGTAGGAACAAAGCTCAAGATCGCTTTTCTTATGGATAAGCATGACACAGTAGGTATTGACTGCGTTGCTATGTGCGTAAACGATGTTCTCTGCGCAGGTGCAAGACCCCTCTTCTTCTTAGACTACATGGCACTCGGCAAGAATGTTCCCGAGAAGGTAGCCTCCATTGTTGAAGGCGTAGCAGAAGGCTGCCGTCAGGCAGGCTGCTCCTTAGTAGGCGGAGAAACAGCAGAGATGCCCGGCTTCTATCCCGTTGACGAGTATGACCTTGCAGGCTTCACAGTAGGTCTTGCAGACAAGAAGAAGATGCTTGACGGTGAGAGAGTAAAGGCAGGAGATGTTATCGTAGCTCTTCCTTCCTCCGGAGTTCACTCCAACGGCTTCTCTTTAGTTCGTCACGTATTCAATGTTACCGATAAGGCTTCCTTAGAGGGCTACACAGACGAATTAGGAATGACATTAGGCGAGTGCCTCTTAACACCTACAAGAATTTACTGCAAGAGCGTATTAAAGGCTTTAAGCGAAGTTAATATCCACTGCATGGCACACATCACAGGCGGCGGTCTCTATGAGAACGTTCCCAGAGCTTTAAATAAGTCCATCAATGCAGTTATCGACAAGGATTCCTTAAAGATCCTCCCCATCTTCAAGCTTATCGAAAAGGTAGGAAATATCCCCGAGAGAGATATGATGAATACCTTCAATATGGGCGTCGGAATGGTTCTCATGGTTCCTGCTGAGGAAAAGGACAAGCTCATTTCCGTATTAGAAGCTGAAGGCGAAAAGCCCTATGTAATCGGAGAGATCACAGAAGGAACAGGAGACCTTATCATCAAGGGTGTTGAATAATGAAAATCTGCGTTTTAGCTTCCGGCGGAGGCACAAATTTTCAGGCTATTATAGACAGCGTTAATTCCGGATACCTGGACAAGGTGGAAATAGCAGGACTTATATCCTCCTCTAAGAATGCCTATGCTATCGAAAGAGCAAAGGAAAATAACATCCCCTATGCCATCGTTTCCAAGAAGTTATTCCCCGGGGAAAAGTTTGAAGAAGAGCTTTTAGCTCAGATAGAAAAGATCGGCCCTGACTACATAGTTCTGGCCGGATGGCTTGTCATCCTGAGCGAGAATTTCGTAAAGAAGTTCCCCAAGAAGATAATAAATATCCATCCCTCACTTATTCCCTCCTTCTGCGGTGACGGCTTCTACGGCTTAAAGGTCCATGAGGCTGCACTTGAGTACGGAGTAAAGGTGACAGGAGCCACAGTCCACTTTGTAAACGAAGTTTGCGACGGCGGCGAAATAATCATCCAGAAGCCCGCCTATGTAAAGGAAGGGGATACCCCCGAGACCTTGCAGAGAAGGGTAATGGAGGAATGCGAGTGGAAGATACTTCCCGAAGCTCTCAAATTATTATCTGAAAAGATGTAACATAAATTTTTGAAAGGAATGTTCAAGTTGAAGAAAAGAGCAATTTTAAGCGTTTCTGATAAGACAGGTATTGTTGATTTTGCAAAGGGCCTCGTAAATGCAGGCTATGAGATCATTTCCACAGGCGGTACAGCAAGAGCTTTAGAAGAAGCAGGCGTTGCTGTTATTCCCGTAGAAAATGTAACAAACTTCCCCGAGTGCTTAGACGGCAGAGTTAAGACACTTAACCCCAAGGTTTTCGCAGGTATCTTAGCTATGAGAGCCAATGAAAAGCACATGAAGCAGTTAGAGGAATTAGAGTGCCAGCCCATCGACATCGTATGCGTTAACCTCTATCCCTTCGAAGCAACAATCAAGAAGCCCGGCGTTACACTGGAAGAAGCTATCGAAAACATCGACATCGGCGGTCCTTCCATGTTAAGAGCAGCTGCCAAAAACTGGCAGGATGTTGCAGTTATCACAGACGCTGCAGACTACGAAAGAGTTCTTTCTGAAATTGATGACATTAAGAGAGAGACAAAGTTCTACTTAGCTCTCAAGGTATTCAGACACACAGCAGCTTATGATGCTATGATCTCCGACTACCTCGCAAAGCAGATCGGCGACGATTCTCTCCCCGAAAAGCTCACACTTACATATGAGAAGCTTTACGATTTAAGATACGGCGAGAACAGCCATCAGAAGGCAGCTTTCTATAAGGAAGTTATGCCCCAGTCCAACTCCTTAGCTTGTGCAAAGCAGCTGCACGGCAAGGAATTAAGCTACAACAACATCAACGACGCTAACGGCGCACTTGATATCTTAAAGGAATTTGGACCCGAGAAGCCCTGTGCAGTTGCAGTTAAGCACGCAAATCCCTGCGGCGCAGCAGTAGCTGACACAATCTCCGAAGCTTACAGAATCTGCTATGAAAGCGACCCTGTTTCCATCTTCGGCGGCATCGTAGCTCTCAACAGACCCTGCGACAAGGCAACAGCTGAACAGTTAAGCCAGATCTTCTTAGAAATCATCATCGCTCCTTCCTTTGATGCAGATGCTCTTGAGATCTTAGAAAAGAAGAAGAACATCCGCCTTATGGAATTACCCGACTGTGCAGAACCCAATAAGAAGGGCACAAGAGATTTCAAGAAGGTAGTAGGCGGACTTTTAGTTCAGAACTTAGATACAGTTATCCTTCCCGAGGAAGGCGAATTAAAGGTAGTTACAAAGAGAGCTCCCTCCGAAAAGGAAATGGAGCAGCTCATGATGGCATGGAAGCTTGTTAAGCAGACAAAATCCAACGCTATCGTTTTAGTTAAGGACAACGCTTCTGTCGGCATCGGACCCGGACAGACAAACAGAGTAACAGCTTTAGACTTAGCTATCAGATATGCAGGCGAGAAGGCAGAAGGCTCCGTAATGGGCTCCGACGCATTCTTCCCCTTTGATGACTGCGTAAAGCTTGCAGCCGAGCATAAGATCACAGCTATCATCCAGCCCGGCGGCTCCATCAGAGACGAGGATTCCATCAAGGCTTGCGACGAGGCAGGAATTGCAATGGTATTCACAGGAATGAGACACTTTAAGCACTAATCTTAAGATATATCCCAAATTTTTATAAAGGCGGTGGCAGAAATGAAGATACTGGTTGTAGGCTCCGGCGGAAGAGAGCACGCTGTTATCAAGAAGCTCAAGGAGTCTCATAGCAACCCCGTAATTTACTCGGCACCCGGCGGTGGCGGCGGTCAGAAGGATTCAATTCCCGTTGACATCAAGGCAACCGATATTGAAAACATGGTCAAGTTTGCAAAGGAAGAGAAGATCGACCTTGTTTGCGTAACACCTGACGATCCTTTAGTTTTGGGAATGGTAGATGCCATGAATGAGGAAGGTATCCGAGCTTTCGGACCTTCCAAAATGGCTGCTCGAATCGAAGGCTCCAAGAGCTTTGCCAAGGAGCTTATGAAGAAGAACAACATCCCCACAGCTTCATATGAAGTTTTCTCCGATTACGATAAGGCTTTAGCTTATATCGAAAAGGAAAACAAGTTCCCCGTAGTTATCAAGGCTGACGGCCTCGCTTTGGGAAAAGGCGTAGTCATCCCCGAAAATTTAGAGGATGCAAAGGCATTTTTAGCTGAGATCATGCTTGATAAGAAGTTCGGCAAGAGCGGAAATACCGTTGTTATCGAAGAATTCTTAGAGGGCCCCGAAATTTCCGTACTTTGCTTCACCGACGGCAAGACCATCAAGCCCATGGTTTCCTCCATGGACCACAAGAGAGCAGAGGACGGCGACAAGGGCTTAAATACAGGCGGAATGGGAACAGTAGCACCCAATCCCTTCTACACAAAGGAAAGGGAAGAGGAGTGCTTCAAGAATATTTTCATCCCCACAGTTAAGGCTATGAGCGAAATGGGCAACCCCTTCAAGGGCGTGCTTTACTTCGGACTTATGGCTACAAAGAACGGCGTAAAGGTTATTGAATATAACTGCCGTTTCGGCGACCCCGAAACACAGGTTTGCCTTCCTCTCTTAGAGGGCGACTTAGTTGATATTATGAATGCCTGCATCGACGGCACATTGGATTCCTGCCCCGTTTCCATCAAGAAGGGCTCTGCTGCCTGCGTTATTTTAGCCAGCGGCGGATATCCCGTAGCTTATGAAAAGGGAAAGCTCATCGAAGGTCTTGACGAAGCTGAAAAGCTTCCCGATATCAATATCTTCCATGCAGGAACCAAGCTTTCCGACGGAAAGTTCTACACAAACGGCGGAAGAGTATTGGGAGTAGGCGCAACAGGAAAAGACCTTCCCGATGCTTTGGATAAAGCTTACAGCGCAGCCGGCAAGATCAGTTTCGATAAGATGTTCATGAGACACGATATCGGAAGAAAGGCATTAAAGGAGGACTAAAAACAGTGATTTACAGAATTTATTCTTCTAAAAAGGCTCCCTTCGCAGTAGAGGAAGCCTCTATGTTAAACGACTTAAAGGGAGCTCTGGGCTTGGAAGGTCTTAAGAGCGTTAAGATCTACAATCGCTATGATGTAGAAGGTTTAGCTCCCGAGGACGCCGGCAAGGTTGTCAACGTATTTTCCGAGCCCCAGGTAGACGAACATTTCGATGTTCTCCCTGAAACAGACGAAAGAGTTTTCGCAATTGAATTTTTACCCGGACAGTACGATCAGAGAGCTGACTCCTGTGCACAGTGCATCGAGTGCGTATTAAAGCAGGAAAGACCTCTGGTAGCTTCTGCTAAGGTGATCGTATTAGAAGGAAATATTTCCGACGACGAATTTGCAAAGATCAAGAAGTACCTCATCAACCCCGTTGAGTGCCGTGAAGCTTCTCTCGAAAAGCCCGAGACACTTAAGATCAAGTCCGGCGAGCCCAAGATGCCCGAGGTTCTCACAGGATTCAATGAGCTTTCCGAGGAAGGCTTACAGGAATTCTTAAATGAGAAGTCCTTAGCTATGGACTTAGACGACCTCAAGTTCTGCCAGAAGTACTTCAGAGATACAGAAAAGAGAGACCCTGTTATCACAGAGATCAAGATCATTGATACATACTGGTCTGACCACTGCCGTCACACAACCTTCAACACCCACCTCAAGGATATCGAGATCGAGGACAAGGATGTTAAGGAAGCTTACGACAGATATATCGCAATGAGAGATGAGATCGGCTCCAAGAAGCCTGTAACTCTTATGGATATGGCCTGCATCGGCGGCAAGTACCTCTCCAAGAAGGGCATCATGACCTCTTTAGATAAGTCCGAAGAGATCAACGCCTGCTCTGTTAATATCAAGGCAACTTCCGACGGCAAGGTTGAGGACTGGCTCCTCATGTTCAAGAATGAGACACATAACCATCCTACCGAGATCGAGCCCTTCGGCGGTGCGGCTACCTGCTTAGGCGGCGCAATCCGTGACCCCCTTTCCGGAAGAGCTTTCGTTCATCAGGCAATGAGAGTTACAGCCTGCGGAAATATCCTCGCTCCTGTTGAAGCAACAAGAGAGGGCAGACTTCCCCAGAGCAAGATCGCAAAGGTAGCTTCTCAGGGTTATTCCTCCTACGGCAACCAGATCGGTCTTACAACAGGCCATGTTGATGAAATCTACCACGACGGCTATGTTGCAAAGCACATGGAGTGCGGCGCAGTAGTAGGTGCGGCTTTAAAGGAAAACGTAGTAAGAAATGTTCCTGCTCCCGGTGACGTAGTAGTTCTCTTAGGCGGCAGAACAGGCAGAGACGGTATCGACGGTGCAACAGGTTCTTCCAAGGCACATGACGTACACTCCCTTTCCGATTGCGGAGCTCAGGTTCAGAAGGGCAACGCTATCGAGGAAAGAAAGATCCAGAGATTATTCAGAAACGGCGATGTTACAAAGCTTATCAAGCGCTGCAACGACTTCGGTGCCGGTGGTGTTTCCGTTGCTATCGGAGAATTAGCTGATTCTTTACTTATCAATTTAGATGTAGTTCCCGTTAAGTACGACGGCCTCACAGCTACCGAGATCGCAATCAGTGAGTCTCAGGAGAGAATGGCAGTTGTAGTTGCAGAAAAGGATGTTCCTGCATTCCGGAAGTATGCCGAGGGTGAAAACCTTGAGACAACAGTTGTTGCAAAGGTTACAGACGACGGCAGAATGAAGATGATGTATAAGGGACAGGCTGTTGCAGACCTTTCCAGAGAGTTCTTAAATACAAACGGAACAGACAAGGAAATGAAGGTCGTTATCGGCAAGCAGGAAAAGGAAGCTGAAAAGGCAGTAAACGACGTAAGAAGCGAAGTTAAGGCTGTTCTTTCCGACCTCAATGTTTGCTCCAAGCAGGGAATGGTTGACAAGTTTGACCACAACGTAGGCGCAAGAACACTTCTCATGCCCTTCGGCGGAAAGTACCAGAGAACACCTTCTCAGGCTATGGCAGCACTTCTTCCCACATACGGAAAGACAGAGGACTGCACAGTTATGGCTTACGGCTATGACCCCTATATGTCTGAAAAGTCTCCCTTCTTCGGCGCATACTACGCAGTAGTTTCCTCCGTTGCCAAGATGGCAGCTAACGGCGGTAACGTAAGAGAAGCATGGTCCTCCTATCAGGAATTCTTCCCCAAGTTAGGCTCTGATCCCAAGATGTGGGGACTTCCCATGGCAGCTCTCTTAGGCTCCGTAAGAGCACAGGATGACTTAAAGATCGGTTCCATCGGCGGTAAGGACTCCATGTCCGGTTCCTTCGAGGATATCCATGTTCCTCCCACACTTGTTTCCTTCACAATTTCCAAGTCCACAAGCGACAAGGTAGTTGCAGGTGAATTCAAGAAGGCAGGCAACAAACTCTTCTTGATCGAAGCTCCCAAGAAGGAAAACGGCTTATTAGACGGCGATGCTTACCTCGCAATCTTAGATAAGCTTTATGCAGACATCGGAAACAAGGTTGTTTCTGCTTACGCTTTAGGCTTCGGCGGCCTCTGTGAAGCAATTGCAAAGATGAGCTTCGGCAACAGAGTCGGCGCAGTTGTTGAAAACGTAACAAAGGAAGAATTCTTCCGGAAGAACTACGGCGCTATCGTTGTAGAAGCTGAAGGGGATATCTCCTACGGAAAGCTCATCGGTTCTACCGTTGCTTCTGAAACAATCAAGGTATTAGGCGAAGAATTTACAATTTCCGAACTCGAGGATGTTTGGGGCGGAAAGCTTCTTCCCGTTTACGGAATGGAATCCAATCAGGGCAAGGCTAAGGTCGAGGCATTCTCTTCTTCCAAGAAGTTTGAAGGTCCCTTCGTAAACTTAGGTGCAGCTCCCAAGGCTCTCATTCCTACATTCCCCGGAACAAACTCCGAATATGATACATACAATGCCCTCAAGGATGCAGGCGCTGATCCTGAGATCTTCTTAGTAAGAAACTTGACCTCCTCCATGTTAGAGGAAAGCTTAGACGAATTAGCTAAGAAGGTAAAGGAAAGCCACATCATCGTTATCCCCGGCGGCTTCTCCGGCGGTGACGAGCCCGACGGCTCCGGTAAGTTCATTACCGCAGTATTCAAGGGCGGCAAGGTAAGAGAAGAAATCGACAGATTCACTGAGGAAGACAAGCTCATGCTCGGTATCTGCAACGGCTTCCAGGCACTTGTTAAGTTAGGACTTGTTCCTTACGGCAAGGTTACAGAAGTTACTGAAAATTCTCCCACACTTACCTTCAACTCCATTTCCCGTCATCAGGCAAAGCTGGTAGACGTTCGTTTAGCTACAAATGCTTCTCCCTGGCTCATGGGCGACAATGTAGGTGATATCTACACTGTTCCTATCTCCCACGGTGAAGGCAGATTCGTAGCTCCCGAGAACGTATTAAAGGAGCTTATCGCCAACGGACAGGTTGCAGGACAGTACGTTGACAAGAACGGCGTTCCTACAATGGATGTAAGATACAATCCCTCCGGTTCTATGTATGCTATCGAGTCCATCATATCTCCCAACGGAAAGATCATGGGTAAGATGGGACACAACGAGCGTCTCGGAAAGAGCCTCTACAAGAACGGCGAGAAGCTTGGCGATATGAAGTTATTCAGAAACGCTGTTAAGTACTTTAAGGGCTAATATTTAAAATTTATCAGAAGGTGCGGCAAGGTTCATTCCTTACCGCACCTTTTTGTGCCTTGTTGCAAATATTTCCCTGTGATATAATGCCAAGGGATAGTAAATATTCCTGTTTTACAGATAGAAAGGCATAAAAATGGATTTTTTAGATAATAAAAGGCGAGTGCTGATACCATCATTTAAAATTGAGAGAAAAACAAAAGCTTTAAACAGAAGCCTCTGGGGCTTTGTGGGGCTTATTTCCATGTTCACAGTTGGTGTGGGGGTTATCTGCCTGCACATGATGCTTTGTGCGATTTTAAATATTATCAGCACAGCTATAAGCGATAATATCATCTTAAATATACTTCCTGCTGTATTATTCGGTCTTATGTTCGGCGTGGGACTTCTCTCCTTCTTCCTTAAGCTGATGAAAGCTTATGTGATCGAGGACGACAGGATAATCGTAGGAAAAATAAGAAACAAAGGGGCAGTTAAAGGCTCTGACTTAGCCTTTGATGCCGCAGTTCTTTCCTATATGGCGGATAATATCGGCGATGCAGGGAAGGTGTCCGCAGCTTCGGCAGTCGGCAATCTTTCGGGAGTTATCAGCCTCATAGCCCACAATATGCAGGATGGTTTTGCAGAAGCGTTTTTTGATACAGAGCTTTATAAGAAAAAAGATTATTATAACCCACATCTTATAAAGGAAAACAAGTATTTTTACATCTTTAAATGCGATAACAAGAAAGTCAAGGTCCCCAAGATACTCACAGGCATGGAGAGGGCAGGGGAGGGCAAAAAGGAAGCTTCCATATTAAAAAGAGTTTTGGTGAGAAGTCTTTTGGTATTTCTCGTTTGTCTTTCAATTTCTGTCGTGGATTTAGCCTGCGGAAAATCCAATAATCAAGGCTATGTTGACCGCATCACAGCTTCTAAGGAAGGTATAAGCGAAGATATGTATGCTATCGGCTACGAGGAGGAGATCGGCGGAGAGATGTATTCCCGCTTTGTAAAAAATGTTTCTTCCAAAAGACGCTCAAGCGCAGTCTTTAATTTTGACAAGAGGGGAAATTTAGAGAGAGTGAAGTTTGAAACTTACTATAATTCCTTCTCAGACAGCATTGATGAAGAATTAAATTACCTCATAAAAACTGCATCCCCCGAATTTACACAAGGCGAAATAGACGAATTTATCGAAGCTGTAAAATCTACGGCAAAGGGCGAATTTATCTATAAGAAGCTGGTTGCCGAAACTTCTAACATCATCATCGGCACAAGCGAAGGTCACGCCATGGTGCATAACTAAAAAAATTCCTTCTTCACAGCTTTAATAATGTGATATAATAAAGGGGACTTTTAAAAGAATTTATTTGAAAAGGAGATATATAAATGCTTGAAATCGGCACAAAGGCGCCTGCCTTCACTTTAAGTGACAAGGACGGCAACAATGTTTCTTTAAGCGACTTTTTAGGCAAAAAGGTCGTAGTATATTTTTATCCCAAGGACAATACCCCCGGATGAGCCAAGCAGGCAGCAGCTTTTAGTTCCTCCATCGAGGAATTAAAGGAGAACAACGTGGTTGTTCTTGGAATCAGCAAGGATAGCGTAGCAAGCCATAAGAAGTTCAGCGATAAGTACGAGCTTCCCTTTACTATTCTTTCCGACCCCGAGCACGAAGTTATCGAAGCTTACGGCGCATGGCAGGAAAAGAAGCTCTACGGCAAGGTTTACATGGGCATAGCAAGATGCACATACCTCATCGATGAAGAGGGAAATGTTGAATTTGTAATGCCTAAGGTAAAGCCCGACACCAACGCAGAGGAAATTTTGAAGCATTTAAAGGCTCAGGAGGCTTAAAAATGTTAGCTTTGACCTACGAAGATAAGGGTAAATTTGTTCTCAAGGAGAAGGAAAAGCCCCATCTCATAGAGGATGATGACGCAATAGTCAAGGTTACCTTGGGAAGCATCTGCACCAGTGACCTTCATATAAAGCACGGTTCTGTTCCGAGAGCTGTAAAGGGCATCACTTTGGGACACGAAACTGTGGGTGTAGTTGAGGAAGTTGGCAAAAATGTCACCAAAGTAAAGCCCGGGGACAGAGTTGCCGTAAATGTGGAGACCTTCTGCGGAAAATGCTTCTTCTGCAAGAGGGGCTTTGTAAATAACTGCGAATATCCCCACGGCGGCTGGGCTTTGGGATGCAGGATAGACGGCGGACAGACCAACTATGTGAGAGTTCCGCTTGCCGATCAGGGACTTTCCAAAATCCCCGACAACGTAACAGATGAGCAGGCACTTTTCACAGGCGACATTCTGGCAACAGGCTTCTGGGCTGCTAAAATCTCCGAGATAAAGCCCGAGGATACAGTTCTCATCATAGGCGCAGGTCCCACAGGCTACTGTACACTTGCCTGCGTTCTTCTCAAGAACCCCGAGAAGGTCATCGTCTGCGAAAAGAACGATGCAAGAAGAGAATTTGTAAAGAAGCACTATCCCGATGTTCTCACCTGCACACCTGAGGAAGCTCTGGAATTTACACGCAAAAATACAAGCCACGGCGGAGCTGATGTAGTTATCGAGTGCGCCGGAACAAAGGATACCTTTCAACTTTCATGGGAAGCTGCAAGGGCAAATGCCATCGTAACAGTTGTAGCTCTCTATGACGAAGCTATGACACTTCCTCTCCCCGATATGTACGGCAAAAACCTCACCTTTAAGACAGGCGGAGTTGACGGCTGTGACTGTGACGAGATACTTTCTCTTATTTCCGAGGGCAAGATCGACACTACACCTCTTATAACTCACACCTTCCCCTTAGAGGAAATAGAAAAGGCCTACGATATCTTTGAAAACAGAAAAGACGGAGTTATAAAGGTGGCTATAAAGCCGTAAGCTTATATTTTCTTAATGAGTTTTCGCCGTTCCTGATGATTTCTTTTCAAAGAAAGGCCTATACTTCTCTTATCAAAAGCAGTTCTGCTTATATGAGGGAGAAATATTTATGGGAATTATATATACTTTGATTTTAGCTTTTATGTGCTTCAGCCTTGTTTTACTTTGTGACTTTTTGATGCTCAAGGTTCCAAAGCATTCGCACATAGGGGAGATCATCAGAGAAGGCAACGTGAGATGGGTATTTGCCTATATGGAAGGAATGACTCTTTTCCTTGTGGGCATCGGCGTATTTTCACAAATGATATAGCTTTAAATAAAACGTCATAATAAAAAAAGAAACCGGGCGAGCTTTTTCATCCGGCTTCTTTTGATTTTAGACAGAAAAAAGCTGAGGCATCAAAACCTCAGCTTCTGTTTTTTACATTATGCTCTTTGCTTCTTCTTCAAGCTCCTTGACTTCCTCGTCGATGATCTCCTTATCCTCAAGAGGGCTGGGGAAGAATACGTTTATTATGAGGGACACCAGCACGCCGAAGCCTGTATCCAGTATTCTTGCGATGGTGTAGCTTATATATCTTTCCTTTACAACTGTGTAGATAACTACGAAAAATACCACAGTTCCGGGCTGGATGGCATCGTGTGCACCCAGTATCTGGCTAACATATAAGACGAGGAAAAGTCCTACCATGAGCCATATCCAGTGGGGGACAGGGAGGTTTGAGAAATTCATCAGCCAGTAGGTGGGGATAACGAAAAGTCCGCCTATGAAGGTTCCTACAAATCTGTTGCCGCCGCTTTTAAGACCGCCCTTAAATACTCTGCCCATTCCGAAAACTGCGCCTATGCAGGCAAAGCAGGGGTTTCTGTCGGTGAAGGAATAAAGGAATGCCACAAGACCTACTGAAAGCAGGGTTTTTATTGTTCTTAAGCCTACCTTAGGTAAAAATTTCTTCGATTCGGTCTTACTTGAACTGTTGTGCATTCTATCCACACCTTTTATGTTATTTATGGGTATTATTACCACACAAGTATTAATGATAGCGTTTAAGGCAATAATTGTCAAGTGTAAAGATAGTATAAAGAAGAATTTATTTTAAATTTATATCGCAAAGCTTTTCTTTTTGTACTTTATGGCTATGGCACAGCACAAAAGCACGAAAGCGCATATTAAAATCGCCTTTTCCTCGAAGAATCTGCACATATATGCGCCCATGGCGGCGCCTCCTGCAAAAGCTGCATCTATCCAGAGATAGAGGAAGCCTTCCTTGTGCTTCTCCTTGTTGCCCTCGTAGTCCTTGGAGAAAAGAAGCTCTGCACCGCTTCTTAAATTTCCTGTGCACATGGTGGTTGCGTAAACATTACCCCTCAGCTTCCTGAAGGCCTGCACCTGCATGGCACATACGAAAGCTATCATGGAATTTACAAGGGAGTTTTCTGCCTGTGGGATAAATGCCGCCACCGAAAGGGTAACCACCTCCAGCCATAATACAGCTTCCTTCCAGTGGACTCCGTCCTTTTCTCCTAAGTTCTTTCTGAAACACTCGGAAATTAAAATGCCCAGTGTAAAAGCTATGATAGGTGTGAGGTAGTGGAGAGCGTGAATGTAGTTTCCTGTCGCCAAATTCATGCCCATAAGGACTATATTTCCCGTTTCTGCGTTGGCGAAAACTCCGCCTCTCACAAGATAGGAATAAGAGTCCGTAAAACCTCCCGCCGCAGCTAACACTGAGCCTAAAAGCAGAGATTCTGAAATTTTTTCATTTTTCTTCATTGTTTGTCACCTAAAAAAGATAAACCGTTTGAATTGCGTACACAGTTATTATACTTATTTTTAGGTGATTATCAATAAGACTAAAAAACTTTAACAAATTATACAAGCTAATTTAAAAATGTCCCCGTGCCCGCCCTCTATCACTTTTCAAGCTGATGCGTGGTAATAAAAATGCAAAATTAAAATGCCATTGTAAAAGTGCCGGAGATAAAAGTGAGTGGCCTTTAGGGCCTTTGGCTTCTCCTGCCCTCATATGTAATCCAGAAAGGGATACGCTTTTGCATCCACCCTTGATTTGTGATATACCTACTTTTTTAAATCATGCTTAGTCCAAAAGCTCGTTTGTCCAGTTTAATTCCTGTATCTTTATTTCAAGCTTTCTCAGCTCTGCGCTGTTTTCGTCTATTACCTTTCGGAAGGCGGAAACATCCACAGAGGAAAGTATCTTTATCTCGCTGCCCCTTGCTCTTCTTCCTGTTGAGCTGGCTCCGCTTAAAAATTCTCTGTAAATGTCTATCTTTATCCTGAGAGCGTCACGCTTTGATAAAAGCTCTGTCATTGTAACGCCCTCCGACTTTAAAGAGGCATTGGTGAGGTTTATTTTAGCTACAAGTGTTTCCAGCTCCTTAATAAGGGCGTCTGTCTCCTTCAATAATTCACCGGGGTCCTCGGCAGGCTTTTCGCCCTCCTGATAGACGGCATTATTATTGAGTCTTGTCTTTAATTCGTCAAGTCTACTCTGCAAGTTTCCCCTTGTGAGGAGAGCTTCTGCAAGCTTCATAATATATATCTCCTTTTACAAAAAAAGTCTGTTTTTCATCTTCGCTCTGCTTATTTTACAATAAAAAAGCATTTTTGTCACCTCTTTGTCACCTCTTAATGCAATTTGGCTTGATAAATCCCACGCAAAAGTATAAACTTAAAAATATAGATATATGATCTTCTTTTAAGGAGGAAAGTTATGAAAAACAAGAAAAAGAAAGAGAACGAATACCTGAGCAATTCTTTGAGCGATATGCAGAAGCAGACACTTTTGAAGATAGAGGCAGGGGGCTGCTGGATAGCCTTCTGGGGACTTCTCATATCCCTTGTTTTACAGATGAGCTTCAATAACCACTCATGGAGAAACCTCATAGGCGAAACAGTGGTCTTTCTCCTTCTGGATGCCTTCATCATAACATCCTGCCTCAAGAAGGGCGTGTGGGATAAGAATTTAAAGCCCAATTTAAAGACAAATGCTATCATGAGCTTTATAATCTCCACTGTGATAGGACTTGTATTCTTCTTTGTGGGACTTAAATACTCAATAGAAACTTACACAGCCTTCACAAATTCCCTTATAATTTTTTCAATTTCCTTTGTCTGCTTTGTGGCCGGATTTACTATCTATGCCCTTGTAACAAGGAAAAAGCTTCAGGAAGCGCAGGAAGAAGCTGAGGAAGAAACCGAACTTATAGAAGATAGTACAGAATCGGACTTAGAACATCCGGAAAATGAGGATAAAAAGTCCTAAAGCGTACCAAAACACAAAAATATTTACTAAACCCTTAAGAATCAAACTTAGGGGTTTAATTTTTTCTCTAAAAAGTCTATAATTTATCTGTATTTTAAGGAGGAATAAAAATTGCTTACTTTAATTAAAAAGGCTCATATATACGCCACCGAGGATCTGGGAGTAAACGATATTCTCATAGCAGGGGAAAAGATAGAAAAGATAGCCCCTCACATAAACATCTCAAGTGAACTTGCAGAAGTTGTAGACGCCAAGGGCAGAGATGTGACACCCGGCTACATCGACCAGCACGTCCACATCATAGGTGGCGGCGGCGAAGCAGGCTTTCACACAAGAGCACCCGAGATACAGCTTTCCGAATTTATAAAGGCGGGCATCACAACGGTTTTAGGACTTCTGGGCACAGATTCCGAGACACGTTCTGTGGAGAATCTTCTTGCCAAGACAAAGGCTCTTAACAACGAGGGCATGACAGCTTATTGCCTCACAGGCTCCTATAATAATCCTTCACCCACAGTTACAGGCAGCGTAAAGACAGATATCACCTTTATAGATGAAATAATCGGCTGTAAACTGGCTATTGCAGACCACAGAGCTTCCTTTGTAAATTACGAAACACTTGCACAGCTTGCAACACAGACAAGAGTTGCAGGAATGATCGCAGATAAGGCAGGCACAATAACCCTTCATATGGGCGATGATCCCAGAGGCTTGAGCCTTGTCAGGGAAGTTTTAAAGAATACCTACATCCCCATGAAGCATTTTATCCCCACACACTGCAACAGAAATCCCAAGCTTTTGGAAGATGCTATCCGCTATCTCAAGGAGGGCGGCAACGTGGACCTTACCTTGGGCTACGATGACGGAGAAAATTCCGTCGCAAATGTTATCTCCAGACTTGAAAACGAGGGGGTAAACACCTCTAAGCTTACCTTCACAACCGACGGCAACGGAAGCTGGTCCAATTATGACGAGGAGGGCAATCTTACCGAAATAGGCGTTTCCTCTATAAAGCCTATGCACGAGGAAATTGTAAAGCTTGTCCGTGACTTTGGCTTTACACTTTCCGAAGCTCTTCCCTATGTCACAGTAAATCCTGCAAATATGCTCAACTTAAATAAGAGAAAGGGCATGATAAAGGAAGGCCTTGACGCCGATCTTCTCTTCCTCGATAAGAATTACTCCATCGACACCGTATTTATGCGTGGCAAGATGATGATGAGAGATAAGGTCCTTCTCAAAAAGGGCACATTTGAAAAGTAAAAGCTGAAATTTAAAGGACCTCTTTCCCGGGAAATAGCCAAAAGCGGGGAAGAGGTCCTCTATTTTACCGTTTGAACTGATTTAGGCATACCCCGAAAATCATTTGTCTGATTGCAAAAAAGGACTCCACCTAAAAAAGCGGAGTCCTTTTACTATTTTTTATATTTTGTCAGAAAAATTGGAAGTTAGTCGATTGGCGGGGTGGAAGGATTGCTTACTTTGTAGTAGGTTTCATCAAGGATAATATATGCTTTATTACCTCCTCTATCTTCATAAGTAAAAGCATCTTTTCCGTCGACTCTAAAAGTGTATGCCTCACTACCTTCTGCTGTTTCCGGTTCATCACAAACAGTCAAGTCCAAATTATAAAACCATTTTATAACAGAGTTGGTAGTCAAATCATCCGGGTTATAATCTTCTGAGCCAATTTCAAATTTGATTTCCTTCCCTTGGGAATAGAAAGAACCGGTAATTAGCATTGTAGGTTCGGAGAACGAATACACTTCGGAAGCACTAATCGTCTTTTGGCAACCTGCTAAGCCCAACACGAAAACCAAAGCTAAAGTTAATGCAATAACCTTTTTCATTTAAATCTCCTCACTTTTTAAATAAGTATTCTACTATTATAGACGCATTTTATCTGGCCTTGTTTCATAATCTGTTAGAATTATTTCAATAAGTTTAACACTCAAGCTTCGCTATGAGAATAGGGTGTACACTCGTTGCCTAACTGCCAAAAACAATTCCAATCAGCAAAAAGAACAGCACACCTATAATACCAAATGCGGCGAATATATTTAAGAGCTTATTTCCAATAGACTTAGTTGTCTGCATATCATTATAAATCTGTGTGAGTTGCTTTTCACCGACCATTTTTTCTCGTACATCCTGAACATCAACGCCTTTAACAAGCTCGTCAAGTGACAAGCCAAAGTAGTCGCTGATTGCAACAAGTCTTTGAAAATCAGGGTAGCTCTGGGCAAGTTCCCATTTGGAGATTGTCTGTCTGGACACGCCTAACCGCTCTCCCATCTCATCTTGGGAAAGACCTTCTTTTTTCCTGAGTTCTATTAGCTTTTCATTGAAATTCATATTCGGCTCCTTTTCTAATAAGGTGATTTCTTTTGTAGAAATCCTACCAAAATGCAGTCGAATATACAACCAACTACCCTGGGCAATTTGTCAACCACACTTAACATCCAATAACTAAGCCTTTCAGCGAATGCTTCCAGGGAAAAAGATCTATTGAAAATGGTTTTGTCTGTTGGATTTATCCGAATAGTCCCTACACTCGCCCGTACCCAAGCCTCCCCCGGAGGGGGAGGCTTGGGTACGGCAAACATGCTAAGATGATGAAAATAGGGTGAATACACTTTTTATCAGCTTATTGAAATCAATTATGTTTTTTCTTGTGCTCATCATATGACTTTTTACCAAGATTGAACAGACCTTCTATCGTTAGCCAGATGAAAAAGTAAATTATATACCATTTAACACATTGCATCCATATTGGAAGGGCTATGTTATTTCCATAGCTATACTCCATTCCATGCCTAAAGAAATGAACTCCCAGTAAAACAAGTGCGCCCCATGCTGATCTTAAACACAGTTTCATATTTACCGCCATTCATCTTGGATCACTCACGGAATGTTAAGTTTACCTTGATATGTATAATAGTTCTAAGTTTTTATTTATACTCCATTATATCATATTTTCGTATGCCGTTTCTATAAGTATCTTCTTTTGTTCAAATAGATGCACTTATGTAAATAGACGCAGTTTTTCCATTGGTTCAAAAGTTAAAAGAGGGCTTTTTGTTTGCCTTTGACCGCCTGTTTTGGTATAATAATTAGGTTAAATTTAAAAATTTTAGAAAAGGAGGGCTCAATATGAAGAAACTTGTCACCGCAGTTGTAGCTCCTGTTGACTCGGGAAAAACCACTCTTTCAGAGGGTATGCTTTTTCTTTCGGGCAATATCGGGAAGCTGGGAAGAGTTGACCATAAAAATGCCTTCTTGGATACCGATTCACTTGAGAGGGAGAGGGGCATAACCATCTTTTCAAAGCAGGCTGTCCTCAGTCTCCCCAATACATATATGACCTTGGTGGATACCCCCGGACACGTGGATTTTTCCGCAGAAACAGAGCGAGTTCTCAGTATTTTGGATTATGCTGTCCTCATGGTCAGCGGCACCGACGGCTTGCAGGGACACACCGAAACCCTTTGGAGGCTTCTCAAGGCCTACAATGTGCCCACCTTTATCTTTGTAAATAAAATGGACCTTCCGGGAGCGGACAGGGAAAAGATAATGTCAGAGCTTCATAAGAAGGTCAGCCCAAAGTGCGTGGATATGACATTAAGTGAAGATGAAAGGTTCGAGGCTTTTTCCCTTTGCCATGAAGAGCTTTTGGAAAGCTACCTTGAAAACGGATGTCTTACAACTTCTGAAATTGCAAAGAAGATAGCTTCTTCCGATGTTTTCCCTGTTTTCTTTGGCTCTGCCTTGAAATTAGAGGGCATAAAGGAGCTTCTGGAAGCCCTCGACACCCTCACAATTGAAAAGACCTACCCCGAGGAATTCGGCGCATCTATCTATAAGATAGGCAGGGACCAGCAGGGTGCAAGGCTCACCTTTATGAAGATAACAGGCGGAAAGCTGAAGGTTAAGGACCTCTTAAAGGGAGTAAGAGACAACGAAGAATGGGCTGAAAAGGCCGACCAGATAAGAATTTACTCAGGCGAAAAGTACAGGGCCGTTGACTTTGCCGAATCAGGAACTGTATGCGCTGTCTTAGGTTTGAGCAAGACCTTTGCTTCCGAGGGACTTGGCATCCAGAAGTATTCCGAGCCCCCAATGCTCACACCTGTTCTGACCTATAAAATAATACTTCCCGAGGGCTGTAATCTTTTAGAAGCTCTTAAAAATTTCCGCATACTCGAGGAAGAGGACCCCCTTCTTCACATCATATGGAAGGAAGCTGTGAAGGAGATCCATGTTGAAGTCATGGGCGAGGTCCAGCTTGAAGTTTTAAAGAGCAAGATAAAGGAGCGCTTTAAACTGGATGTTTCCTTCGGCGAGGGAAGCGTTGTTTATAAAGAGACAATTGAGAATACCGTTGAGGGCGTGGGACATTTTGAACCTCTGCGCCACTATGCAGAAGTCCATCTTCTTTTGGAGCCGGGGGAGAGAGGAAGCGGACTTACCTTCTCATCCCTTTTAAGCACCGATATATTGGATTTAAACTGGCAGAGGCTCATACTTACCCACTTGGATGAAAAACAGCATTTAGGCGTTCTCACAGGCTCTCCCATCACCGACATACACATAAGCCTTATAAACGGAAGAGCTCACCCAAAGCACACCGAGGGCGGAGATTTCCGACAGGCTACATACAGAGCTGTGCGCCACGGATTAAAAAAGGCAAACAGCATCATCTTAGAGCCCTATTACGACTTTTCCATCGAGCTTCCCATGGAGAATGCAGGCAGAGCCATGACAGATATAGAGCGCATGGGCGGCAGCTTCTCCTCACCGGAGCAGTCGGGGGAATACGCTGTTTTGAGAGGTTCGGCTCCTGTTTCAAGGATGCAGGGCTACAACACCACACTTTCCTCCTACACAAAGGGCAGGGGCAGGCTTTCACTTATGACAGGAAGATACGAGGTCTGCAAAAATCCCATGGAGGTCATGGCAAAGATAGGCTATGATGCAGATATGGACCTTGAAAATACCGCAGATTCCGTTTTCTGTGCCCACGGAGCAGGTTTTATCGTGCCGTGGTCAGAGGTGGAAAGCTATATGCACCTTCCTTCCGGCATAGGCAAAAAGGAAGAATTTATCGAGGAAGTCCCCGAGAAAGCGCCTGTGAGAGTTTCACGCTCTTCCTACGGCGGAAGCTTTGAGGATGACGAGGAATTAAAGGCCATCTTTGAAAGGACCTACGGAGCAATCAAGCGCAAAAACTTCAATGAGCGCAAGCAGGATGTAGTCTACCTTGAGGAAGAAAAGGCCAGGAAGGCTAAACAGCCAGACAGAAGCAATCTCCCCGAATATCTCTTGGTTGACGGCTACAATATCATCTTTGCGTGGGATGAGCTCAATGAGCTTGCAAAAGAAAGCCTTGAAAGTGCCAGAAAGCTTTTAGCCGAAATACTCTGCAATTATCGAGGCTACCGAAACTGCGAGGTTATTTTGGTTTTCGATGCCTACAAGGTAAAGGGAAATCCCGGTTCTGTGCAGAAATACCACAATATAAACATCGTCTTTACTAAAGAAGCTGAGACAGCCGATTCTTACATTGAAAAAGTTACCTACGAGATAGGCAAAAAGTACAGGGTAAGAGTTGCGACCTCCGACGGCATGGAGCAGATGATAATTTTAGGTCACGGAGCTGAAAGAATTTCCGCAAGGATATTTAAAGCCGAGGTAATGGATGCCGATTCCGAAATTTCCGACATCGTGACTCAGTATACCTTTAAGGCAAAGCGTGCAAGAGTCATTGAGGATGCCTTGAAAAAAGCTGAAAACAACGAAAAATAAACCTAAAGGGCAGTTTTTCTGCCCTTTTTTAAATTTTGGCGCAATAGGCGAAAGCTTTTTGCGTCTATATAGGTGAAGAGGAAGAAAGGAGAGATAAGATGGAAGATTTAGAAATAGTAAAGCTTTACTGGGAAAAGTCCCTCGATGCCATATCCCATACGAAACTTAAGTACGGCTCATACTGCACTAAAATTTCTCTCAATATACTAAAAAATGACGAGGATGCAGAGGAATGTGTAAATGACACCTACTTAAAGGCGTGGAATTCCATGCCCCCTCAAAGACCTGACAGCTTAAAGGCCTTTTTAGGAAGGATAACAAGAAACCTCTCACTTTCCCGTTACAGGAGCATGACAGCTATAAAAAGGGGAGGTACCGAGACAGAGCTCATACTCTCTGAAATAGGGGACATAGTTTCGGGGAGGGACACAGTTGAAGGCGAAATTGAGCGAAAAGAGCTTATGAAGCAGATAAACAGCTTCCTGACCTTGCAGGACGTGGAAAAGAGAAAGCTCTTTGTGCGCCGTTACTGGTACATGGATTCAATAGAGGAGCTTTCAGAAAAGTTCAATTTAAGAGAAAGCAGGATAAGCTCCATCCT
>SAMEA104404106__coassemble_1078_pt1 | contig 22553 bp, 18 predicted proteins | sample SAMEA104404106__metabat2_low_PE_047 | metagenome-assembled genome bin SAMEA104404106 (sample SAMEA104404106) | Balaenoptera acutorostrata | reverse complement strand
CTTTCGTTACAAGAATTTCTTAAAAAAACAAAAAAACCGAAGAAAAGTGAATTTCTCCGGTTTAAAAGCTGTATTTAAGGAATAATATTTATATTCTGGAATAGAGGACTGTAACATCGGGGTGAAGCTGGAGAAGCGATGCAGGACAAAGAGGTGTTATCTCCCCTTCGGTCGCCTTCTTGAAGATATCATACTTCTTGCTTCCGTTTATGACCATGAGTATCTTTTTTGCATTCATAATAGAGTACATTCCCATGGTAAACGCCTTTCTGGGCACGTCATTTATATCGTCGAAGAATCTGGAATTTGCTTCTATGGTGCTTTCTGTAAGGTCTACCACATGGGTTTCCTTTGTGAAGTGGTCATCGGGCTCATTAAAACCTATGTGACCGTTTAAGCCTATGCCCAGAAGCTGAAGATCAATTCCGCCCTTCTTTTCTATCTCCTCATCGTAAGCTCTGCCTGCCTCGGTAAAATTTCCGTCGTATGCGTTGGGGATATGGAGATTTTCCTTCATAAAATCTGTGTGATCAAAGAGGTTATCGTTCATAAAGAACTTGTAGCTCTGCTCATTTTCGGGGCTTATGCCGCAGTATTCATCCAGATTGTATGTAGTGCAGTTTTTAAAGCTTATTTTTCCTGCTTCATATCTTCTCACAAGTTCTTTGTAAAGTCCCACGGGGGTGGAGCCTGTGGCAAGACCTAAAATGCTGTCGGGCTTATCTTTTAAAAGCTCCTCATACATATCGGCCGCATAAGAACTCATTTCTTCATATGTTTCAAATGTTACTATCTTCATCAATTTCCCTTTCTTTCTTTTAACGAAAAAATTATAGCACAGAGAAAAGTCTAAGTCCAGCAAAAAGATTCAATTTAAGTATGTTTAACCATTGCTTAATCAATTAATAAAGATTAGAAAATATTGGCGGTCTATACTAAGGTATATGAAAGGTAAGGCAGATATTATGAAAAAATTATACTACAACGGAACAATTCTCGACTCCGACGGAAAGACATATGACTGGCTTCTCACCGAGGACAGATTTATAAAAGCTAAAGGTCACAAAGCTGATATGCCCTCTTTAAAAGACATTCAGAAGGAGGATCTTGCGGGCAGAACTTTGATCCCTGCCATCATAGACCCTCACAGCCATCTAACTTCTTTTGCGGTTTCACTTTTGCAGACAAGCCTCGAAAAAGCCGAAAGCTTTGATGATATAGTAAATACCATCGCAGCTTTTATAGAGGAAAACAAGCCCTCCAAGGACGAATTTATAGTATGTGCAGGCTACGATCAGAACCGCCTGGCAGAGGCAGATCACCCCACAAAGAAGCTTCTGGATGATGCTTTTCCGGGATATGCCATAGTCCTGCACCACGTTTCGGGACACATGGGCGTAATGAGCACAGAGGCCCTTAAAAAGCTGGGCATAACAAACGATAATAACGGACTTTTACAGGAAAATGACTTCATTTCTAATGTAAAGCGTATGCCCTTGCCATCTGGCGAAACGCTTAAGAAAGCCATTATCAAGGCGCAGAGCATCTATGCCTCCTACGGAATAACCACAGCTCAGGAGGGCATGATAGCAAAGGAAATGATACCGATATTTAAGATGGCAGAGACAGAAAAGCTCTTTTTCTTGGATGTTTTGGGCTATGTGGACCTTAAGGACAGCGAAGAAATATTCTCAGCCTTCCCGCTTTGCACATATGACTACAACAACCATCTCAAACTGCCCGGACTCAAGATCTTTCTGGACGGTTCACCCCAAGGAAAGACAGCATGGATGAGAGAGCCCTACAAAGGTGAAAAGGACAACTACTGCGGCTTCGGCACTATGACAGACGAAGAAGTAGTAAACGCCTTCAATACAGCCATCAAAAATAAAAAGCAGCTCATAGCCCACTGCAACGGTGATGCCGCTGCCGATCAGCTTTTGCGTTGTGCTTCTATGGCGGACAACAATGAAGTTTTAAAGGACTTAAGACCTGTTGTGATACACTCTCAGCTCCTTCATCCCGATATAATGCCGCAGCTTAAAAAGATGGGATTTCTGCTGTCATTCTTCCCCTCTCACATCTACTACTGGGGCGAAACACACGTTAAAAATTTTGGTCTTGAAAGAGCTTCCAGACTTTCTTCTATAAAGAGCGCTAAAAATGCAGGTCTTAACTTCACCATCCATCAGGATACACCTGTTCTCCCTCCCAATTTATTCAGAGCCATGGAATCCGCAGTTGTAAGAAAAACCGAGGACGGCCGCATACTGGGAGAGAGTGAAAGACTTACAGCTTTGGAAGCTTTGCAGGCTGTCACCATAAATGCGGCTTATCAGTACAACGAAGAGGATATCAAGGGAAGCCTCACAGAAGGAAAGCTCGCAGATATTGCTATACTGGAAGAAAACCCACTGACCGCAGATCCCGAGAAATTAGCCGATATGAAGGTTTTTGCAACCTATAAGGAAGGCAGAAAGATATACGAGGCTTAAATAGGCTTTTCTCTTCCCCTCTTTTATCATAATTTTGAATTATTACTTTATCACAAATTATTATAACTGTAAGTGATTGATTTTTTCAAAAAACTATTGACTTTAAAAGTGATAATGATTATTATATTTCCAAAGATAAGCGATAACCAAGCCAATTAATAAAGATATCAATTTAAAGGAGACTTAAAATTATGACAAATACAGCAGCTAAGAGATTAAACCCCTATCTTTCCAATTTAGTAGTTTTACACGCAAAGTTCCACGATTTACACTGGAATGTAAAGGGCAAGATGTTCGTACAGATCCATCAGTATACAGAAGCAAGATATGACGATTTCGCAGCTAAGTTCGACGAAGTTGCAGAGAAGATCATCATGCAGGGTGAAAAACCCGTTTCCATGCTCAAGGAATATATGGAGCTGGCAACAGTTAAGGAGCTTTCCAAGAAGGACTACACCGACGCAGAAGTTCTCGAGGAAGTTTACAACGACACAAAGCTTCTCAAGGATCAGGCTCTTGAATTAAGAAAGTCCTTTGCAGAAGAGGACAACTTCTCCGTAGTTACAATGCTTGAAGATCACATCGTAAGCTATGAAAAGGAGCTCTGGTTCTTAGGCTCCATGATGAAGTAATCAAACCACAAAAAAATCACCCCCGATTTTTAAAGTCGGGGGCTTTTCTTATATACGGGAATTTATAAAATCGCAGACTCGCCTTTCGTAAGCTTCGGGATTTAAAATAAGTGCAAGGTGACCTCCTGCAATATCTCTGACAATATCAGGATCGGGCATCACATTTATAAGTGCATCTTTTACACCATCATTAAAGGTGTCATCATCCTCTGAAAGAATGAGAAGCACCCTGCCCCTTAAATATTCAAAATCGGACGGGCGGCTTTTTTGGCAGTCGTTTAAGGCACAAAGGAAATTTATCATGTGCTCTTCATAGGACCTGTTCATAAGCTGAAGGGTTATTTCCTGCATTTCAGAAGCAGTTCCACTATCCCCTGCAAACTTATCTGAGGGGATCATTTTGGTAATAAGCTTTGCGGTGAGCTTTTTATAAAGTGAAAAAGGCATCACCTTTAAAAGAAGCTTTGCAAACTTCTGAGATGTGAGCATCTTATTTAAAAATTTCTCTGCATCGGGCCCCATATCGGCAGAAAGTGTGCCGGTATTAGAAAGTATAAGGCCTTTTACATCCTCAGGATGTTCCTTCGCCATGACCTGTGCAACAAAGCCGCCCAAGCTCTGACCTACAAGGTAAGGCTTTATTCTGAGCTTTTTAAAAAGCTCGGAAAGCGCAGAACAAAATTCCTCAGCACCTTTATATTCTTCGTGGTAATCAAATGTTATAACAGAAAATTCTTTGGCAAAATCATAAAAATGCCTGTAAAAGAGATCTGAAAAGCCTATGCCGCCTGTAAAAAGGGCAACTGTCTCCTTTTTATCGGGATTTTGAAAATATCTGTATTTAAAATTTCCGGAAGAAAGGGCTGCCGTCTTTTCCGGATATCTCTCACGGAAAGTATTTATATCCATATTATCACCGCCTCCTTATACTAATATATAGTAAATATTCCTGATTTTGTCAAATAGGTCCATCGGTTGCAGAAAAATATGTGCATTTTTTCATCTATCAATAAAAAGTTCACCAAAATATACGGGATCAATATGTATACAAGTAATCGTATTTTTGATGTATTTTTCCTTATTTTGCAGATTTTCATATGTTTTTGTATATAAAGGACATTTGCATTTCCATTTATTGTGTATTTCTACAACGGTCACTGTCTTGACAAAATAGCCAGTTCAGTGGATAATGTTAACAGTTGGTGAATATGTTTTATAAGTTTTACATAAAAATGTAGTTCTTATTATTAAGCTTAACCACCAATAATTTATAACAGGCAAAAGTTCTGAAGTCTGGGACAGGTGTATACCGGTTAATCGTATAACCACAAGTTCTGATTTAAGGCCTGTGCGGTTGTAAATTATGTAAGAGCGAATAAAATCAACGCTCTTATGAATAAATAAACGGAGGGATATCAATGAAAAAAAGATGGACATCGTTAATGCTGGCGGCAGCCCTTTCCTTAACTGCCCTTTCGGGATGCGGAAGCGAACCTGCTGCTGATCCCGGTGAAAACGGAGAAGCGCCTGAGAAAATGACAACCTACACCACAGTTTATTCTTCTGAAGTATCTACTCTTAACTATTTAAAGAGTACATCCAATGAAGATATCAAAATCAATTACAGCCTTCAGGACGGCCTGATCGAATTTGATAACTATGGTATGATGATCCCCTCTCTCGCTGAAAAGTGGGAAGTTTCCGAAGACGGAACAGTTTATACCTTCCATCTCCGTGACGGGATCAACTGGTTTGACTATGAAGGCAACGTAGTAGCTCCTATCGTAGCTCAGGACTTCGTAGACGGTTTAAGATGGGTTTTAACACAGGAAAACGCATCCTCTAACTCCAAGACAGTTTACGGTGCTATCAAGAACGCCAAGGCTTACTACGACAAGGAAATCACAGACTTCTCCGAAGTCGGCGTAGCAGCTCCTGACGAAAAGACAGTAGTTTATACACTTATCAAGCCTACACCTTACTTCTTAACTCAGGTTTCCTACCCCGCATTCTTCGGTGTTAACCAGAAGTTCTTAGAAGAACAGGGCGAGTTATTCGGCATAGATAAGGAAAATATGCTTTATTCCGGCGCTTATCTTCTCAAAAACTTTGAGCCCCAGAGCCAGAGATTATTAGAAGCTAACCCCAACTACTGGAACAAGGACATCATCTCTATCGGAACACTTGATTACAGATACAATAAGGAAGCTAACTCCATCGGTGCAGAGCTCTTCTTAAGAGGCGAGATCAATGACTTCGTTCTTCCCTCCAGTATCTTAGACGACTGGATGAATACACCCGAGAAGAAGGAAATGATGCATCCCCACAACCTCACAAATATGTCCTACTTCATCGGCTTCAACTTCGATCCCCAGTTCGATGCAGAATATGCTCCCGACCAGTGGAAGATCGCAGTTAACAGTGAAAACTTCAGAAAGTCTCTCTGGCACGCAATCGACAGAGAAGCAGCTGTTATGACACTTGAACCCTTCAACCCCAAGTCCAGATTACTCAATACCTTCTCTCGTAAGGGATTAGTTATCCACAACGGCGTTGACTACACAATGATGCAGGGCTTAAAGGCATACACAGAAGGCGATTCCTTCAATAAGGATTTGGCACTTGAATACAAGGCAAAGGCTATGGAAGAATTAGAAGGAAAGGTAAACTTCCCCGTTAAGATCTTATGGCCCTTCTCTACATCCAAGGTTGATACAGCAAACCGTATGCAGATCATCGAACAGCAGGTTGAAGCTCTCTTAGGCACAGACTATGTAGACATCATCCTCGAATCTCATCCCGGCACAGGCTTCACAAAGCAGGTTAGAAAGCCCGGTAAGTACGCTATGATGGAAATGGGCTGGGGCCCTGACTTCTTAGACCCCTACGGCACAATGAACCCCGTACTCTCCGACTCCTTAGACAGCGGCTACATGAGAGTTTCAATGTGTGATGACCTTCTCAATGAAGACGGAACATCCAAGTTTGAACAGGCTATCGAAGCAGCTGCTGCAGAGACATTAGACCTCACAAAGAGATACAATATGTTTGCTGACGCAGAGTGCATGCTCCTTGATAACGCAGTTCTTCTCCCCTGCTACACATCCGGCGGCGGATACATCGCATCCTATGTTGACCCCTTCTCCGGCTACACAAGCCAGCACGGAAGATACGGTCTTTCCAAGATCAAGGGTGCTAAGATCCTCGACAAGCCCATGGGCATGACAGAGTATGAAACAGCATTCAAGGCATTCGAAGAAGAAAGAGTAGCAAAGCTTTTAGCAGCAGCTGAAAAGTAATTACTCAATTAACTTTGTAAAATACCAGTGATATATTTTTCCCTTCTTAAAGGGGCTTCCTCAAGTTGCGAGGAAGCCCCTTTATCTATGCTGTAAAATGTCTTTTGTTATTATGCATGAACATAGGAATGATTTCTTGTTTACCTTTCTTTTCCCTTCATATTGACTTTCACAGAGCAAAGTAAGATAATAGTGTTGTTGCCAAAAGGCAAAATTTGTAAGTACTTTTGACTTCTTTAAACACAACAATTTTCTAACATTATAAAACTTCCTTTCAAAAAAAGAACTCCCTCTTAAAAAAAGAAGGAGTCCTTTTTTATTTGCAGTTTTTGGCTTCCCTGAGGTTCTGATTTGAAACCTCTTCCAAAACCTCGTTGGCCGCTGTCTTTAAAATTATTGTCTTAACAAGTGTATCCAGAACTGTCTTTTCCCTGTAATCTGCCGGCGCAAAGTATTTTATGCGGTTGTCATTGAGCATCTTGTAAACCTTCGACTTGTCGTTGGTCTTGGGATCGTATACTCCTATCGAGTGACCGCCGTAGGAATTTACCAGCTTCATGCAGGGTATATCTGTATCGCTGTCGCCTATGTATATCATGTTTCTGAAAGGCACTCTCACCTTTTCTCTTGGAAAATAATCATTTACACCGGGATCATTTACATCCAGAACTCCCTTTTCTATTCTGAAAAGGAACTGTGTCTTGTTTGTGTAGTTTACCACCTGACAGGGCCATACAGCCACTCCCCTGTCATTATAGTAAAAGGAGCTGGCGTAAACTTTTTCAAAGGCGCCGTTTTTGGCTATGTCGGTACCCTCTATCATTTCCTTTAAACCTGAGGATATGATGTAATGCTCGACTATTACACCGTTTGCAAGGCCGAATTCCTTGGTCCTGCGAAACCAGTCCGAAACCCCCGGGAAAAGCTCTACCCTTGAGCCGTAGTCATTGAGAAGCTTCTTATTGAAAACGAGAGTTCCCTCAGCTTCCTTGACCATCTTGAACATATAGGCAAGGTTGGAGTCCATGCCGTTTTCTTCCGCCATTTTATTGGATTCCTCCCAGAACTTATCTATATCGTAGCCTATGCTCTGGATATATCCCTGCGCCTGCATATCTGTGGGAGTTAAGGTTTTATCAAAATCATAGCATATAGCAAGCACGGGCTTGGTTTCTTTTTCTTTACGCAAATGAGGCATGACTGCACCTCCCTTTCATATAGTATTATTTTACAATAACATTAATAAAAAAACAATTAACTAAGTTTTAATATATAAAAAAGTCCTGCTCTTAATCGGGCAGGACTTCTGATTTACAATGAGTTTTTAAGCTTCCTTGTTGCTCTTGACCTTTAATAAAAGTGTGCTTACAAGTACCATAACAGCTGCGATAACTACCCAGCCCATTCCGAAATTATAGAAAGGAAGGAGATGGCAGAGGCTCTTTACAAAGCCCATGGGGATATTCATTTCATCTAAAGAGTAGATAACGCTGATAACGCCGACAGCTCCTACTGTGCAGGGATAAACATAGGGGTTACCCTTGATCCACTTGTCGCAAAGTCCTAAGATGATGAGGATGATAGCGATGGGATAGATAGCATTGAGCACAGGAACGGAGATAGAAAGGATGGTTGTTAAGCCCTGATTGCAGACTACAAAGGAGAATGCAACGATGAGAAGTGCCCACTGACGATATGTGAGCTTATTTGTAAGTGTGGAGAAATACTGAGAGATAGATGTGATAAGACCAACGCAGGTTGTGAGGCAGGCAAGTGTGAAGATAACTGCTAAGAGGATCGCACCTGTTTCGCCGAATAACTGATGAACGATACATCTTAAGGTCCATGCGCCGTTATCCTGTAATTCATAAACTGCGGAGCTCTTCATTCCCATGTAGGAAAGCATAGCGTAGATGAGAGCTAAGATGGAGCCTGCTGCGATGCCGGCCTTAACTGTGTAGCCAACCACCTGCTTCTTGTCGCTGACATGAAGGTTTCTCAAAGTGGTTGCGATAACAAGTCCGAAGTTTAAAGCTGCGATGGCATCCATTGTGTTGTAGCCCTCTAAGAAGCCCTTTACCAAAGCTCCGTCATTATAAACCTGCTGGGGAGCTGCGACTGCTGTCTCGCCCTTTGTAAGGAAAGTAACAAAGAGGAAGGTGAGAAGAATGAGAAGGCTGGGTGTTAAAACCTTGCCGATTCTGTCTACTAACTTGTTGGGTGTGAGTGCTAACCATCCTGCTGTAAGGAAGAATACAGAGGAATAAAGAAGCATGAACATCTTGAAGGAAGCGCCCTCGGGAAGATAAGGAGCGATAGCCATTTCAAAAGGAACGGATGCTGCTCTGGGGATTCCAAGTCCGGGGCCGATGGAAAGATAGATAAGGATAGTAAATACGATTGCAAATCTCTTATCCACCTTGCGTGCAAGCTTATCAAGTCCGTCAAACTCTGCTACTACGATAACTCCTAAAACAGGAAGAACAACTGCTGTAACTAAAAATCCTAAGAGAGCGAGAGGAGTTTTATCTCCTGCATTCTGACCTAAGAAGGGAGGGAAAATAAGGTTTCCTGCCCCGAAGAAAAGGCTGAACAACATAAAGCTTACTAATAACATTTTTCTCTTTGACAATCCCATGATATGTCCTCCTACTAAAATAAAATTAATTTTGCAGTGTGTTTCACATGGTGCGTCTTTAGTGTCAGCCTAAAAAAGGTAACAAAAAAATCGCCCTTATGAAAAGGACGATTATAAAACCGCGGTACCACCTTGATTCCGGAAAATTTCCGGCACTCACTGCATCAAACAATGCATCTCACCTATAACGTGGCTCAACTCCGGCGCACCTACTTAAATTTCAGTTTGCTTCTCGGGGATGATTTCGTCAACCGATCTAAATAACAGCTCACACCTGCCGCTGTCTCTCTGAAAAATAAAACCGACGACTACTTGTTCCCGTCCAAAGAATTTATTTTTTATTCAATGATTGGATTATAACACCTGCTTTTTTAAAAATCAACCCTTTTTGGCAATTTTCTTTTACCGGTTTAACCTGATAACAGCTGAAAGGGCTTAAATACAAGCTTTTTCGGGAAGAAAATTTTTAATTTCGGGCTTTAAATATTAATGCAGATAAATGTATATTTCCAATAAAAAAGAAAACGGCCGCAGACTACTCTAAAAGCGGCCGTTACGCAAACAAACTCATCTGCGATAAGTATATTATATCAGAAAAACAGCAATAACACAAACATTATCGTAGCTTTTCCGTATATATTTTTTGAATGATCTGATTGAAGTTTATAGCTTTCCTGATTTGGGGCTAAAATTTCTATGCAAATAATCCTGCATTTATAAACACGGCAAGCTACTCTATTTTGGATATTTCCTCTTCCAAAAATAAGAGGAGCTTTTCCTTTGTAGATAAAAACTGCTGTCTTTCCTTTTCCTCTAAAAGGGCGACTGATCTGCATTCCGCTTCCATCACAGGCTCAATATTTTTTCGGCAGAACTCCCTTCCCGAAAAAGTCAACATCAGGTCCTTCTGCTTTTTTGAGCCCTCAGCAAATTCCAGATAGACTATCCCCTCTTTTTCCAGACTTGCAACTGCGGCATTTACCGTCTGCTTGGAATAGCACCAGTTTTCACAGAAGCCGTTTTGAGATATGCTTCCGCCGCCTTCACATATGGCGTACAGCACCCAGAACTTTGTATCTGTTATACCGGCTTTTTTGGCAAACATATGGTAGATATCGTCTCTGCGCTTATTGAGCTTATTAAATTTGGACCAGTCCTTATTCATCTTTTTCACCTGCATGACCGAGAGAAGCTTTCAAATAGGGAGCTGTGACAGATTTTTCTGATGCCAGCAGTTCTCCGGGAGTTCCTTCAAAAAGAAGCTCTCCGCCCTCTTTTCCTCCCAGAGGTCCTATTTCAATGACATAGTCGGCAGCTTTTAAAACGTCCAAATTGTGTTCTATTACAAAAACGCTGCTTCCGCCATCCACCATGCTTTGGAAAAGCTCAATAAGATCGGCTACATCCTTTAAATGAAGTCCTGTGGAGGGTTCATCTATGACAAATACCTTTCCCTTGCCCTTTTTCTCCGAGGCAAGCTTCATCCTCTGCAATTCGCCGCCGGAAAGTGTGGAAAGAGCCTGATTTATATGAAGATAGGAAAGTCCGACCTCCATAAGAGGCTGTAATTTTTCGGCTATCTTCTTTGTTTCTTCGTCACTTCCAAAATTCTCTATGGCCTGTCTCACTGTAAGATCAAAGGTTTCGGCAATATTGAGCCCCTTGTACTTATAAGAGAGCGCCTCGTCATTGTATCGCAAGCCGTGGCACTTTTCGCAGTCTGTCTCCACATTATCCATAAAGGACATTTCGGAGATAACTACGCCCTTTCCCTCACATAAGGGGCAGGCTCCCTCACCGTTAAAGGAGAAAAGAGAAGCTTTCTGACCTGTTGCCTTGCTGAAAGCCTTTCTGATATCGTCGGCGGCATTCATATAGGTTGCAGGAGTTGAACGGAGACTTGCCCCTATATCCCCCTGCTTTATGTAGATAACTTCCCTGGGGTACTGCTTTATAAATTCCTCCATAAAGGAGCTTTTTCCCGAACCTGCCACACCGGATATAACCGTAAATACGCCTAAGGGGAGCTTTACAGTTAAGTTTTTAAGGTTGTGGTTGCAGGCATTTTCCACTGTGAACCACTTTTTGGGAGTTCTCAAATCTTCCTTTAAGCCTGTTCTTTCATTTAAAAGGCGTGAGGTGAGAGTTCCGCACTTCATAAAGTCGGACATTGTGCCCTCAAACTGTATCTCTCCCCCTCGCACCCCTGCCATAGGTCCCATATCCACCACATGGTCGGCAATACCTATCATTTCGGGGTGATGCTCAACCATAAGCACTGTGTTTCCCTTGTCACGAAGGGACTCCACAGCTTCGCTGAGAAGGTGTATGTCGTGGCTGTGAAGCCCTGCACTGGGTTCATCCAGTATATAGAGAAGGTCGCACAATGCTGTATTATTGTACTTGGCTATCTTGCACCTCTGAGCTTCGCCGCCGGACAAAGTTCCCATGGCTCTGTCCAAAGTGAGGTAAGGAAGCCCTATATCTATCATGGCCTTTAATCTTGAGGAAAGAGCATCCTTGATATCCACCGCCTTGGGGTCGGTTATTTCGTTTACCCAGAAAAGTATCTCGGTAAGCGACATGGAGCAGACATCGGCTATATTTTTGCCGCCTATCTTGCAGGAGAGTATCTTCTCATTGAGCCTTGCACCGTGGCAAAGAGGACAGGTACCGTGGTTTACCAAAGGCTCAAGACGCTTTGCATGGACAACGGCATCGTCACGCTTGAGCATTCTGTTCATGCGGTACATAAGTCCCTCGTAATTGCCGTTTTTGTAGTAGTCCTTAGGGGGATTTTTTATTACCATGGGCTCCTGATAGAGGAAAAGGTCTAATTCTTCCCTGGTGAAGTCTCTTATCTTCTTATTGTTGTCGAAGAATCCGCAGGCGCCGTAATAAAGCCATCTCCACTGACCGGGTTCGTATGCAACATAATTAATAACTCCGGGGTCATTGAGGCACTTGTCAAAATCTACAAGCTTATGCACATCAAGCTCGGTTATCTCGCCTAAGCCGTCACATCTGGGGCATCTTCCGTTGGGATGATTGAAGGAAAAGGAGTCGGAATAACCCACAAAGGGCTCCCCCACTCTCGAAAAAAGAAGCCTCAGAAGTGTATAGGTGTCGGTGTAAGTTCCCACTGTGGAACGCACATGACCTGCGGGCTTTTTCTGATCTATAACTATTGCCGCAGGAAGATTTTCTATTGAGCCCACATGAGGGCGCTTATATTTGGGAAGATACCTCTGGGCAAAGCTGGGGAAGGTGTCGTTCAATTCTCGCCTTGATAAAGCCGCAACGGTATCCATAACAAGAGAGCTTTTTCCCGAACCTGAAAGCCCTGTTACAACTGTTATTTCATGCTTGGGTATCTCTAAAGAAATATGCTTTAAATTATTGTGGTAAGCATCATGAATTATGATAGACTCACGTTTCATTTTAGCCCTCCTGCTTTGTGATCTCCTCGAATTTTACATCCAAAAACTTGGAAAGCTCTCTGGGGTCAATCTCTATCTGCATACCGATCTTGCCGCCGGAAACATAGATAGTATCCCAGTTGAGAGCGCTTTTATCTATGAATGTAGGAAATACCTTCTTCATGCCCACAGGTGAACAGCCGCCGTGAATGTATCCGGTGAGAGGAAAAAGATCCTTCTGCTTAAGCATTTCGATCTTCTTGACACCTGCGGCCTTTGCGCCTTTTTTGAGGTCAAGCTCATTGTCTCCGGGAAGGCAGAAAACAAAATAGCCGTGGTTATTATCTGTTGTGACAAGTGTCTTAAACAATCTGTCGGCAGGCTGTCCCAAGTAAGCTGCAACATCTACTGCCGCCACAGGTCCGTTTTCGGGGTACTCTCTTACCTCGTAGCTGATCTTTTCTTTCTCCAGAATTCTCATAGCGTTGGTTTTAGAAATCTTTTTAGCCATAGTTTTCTCCTTATATAATCAATTTATTTAGTCCATTATTTGACCAATTGAGTATAGTCCCATATTTGACCAAAGTCAAGGCAAAAATAAAGCCCCGAAGCTGATGATTTCGGAGCTTAAAATTCATATTTAAAATAATGGCTTAAATAAAGGCTTTTTAGTATATGTAAAGTATATTAACTATACAGTTGATTTAATCATTTGTAAGGTTGCCGTCGCCGCTTATGGGGATAACTTCACCCAAATATGTGGGCTTTGGCTTAAAAATGCACTTTAAAAAGTCCTTGTTCCTCGCTAAGACCTCCCTGATATCACGCTTGAGCTGACCGGGATATTCTCTCGTATCACAGGCAACACCGTAAGCATCAAGGCCCAGTTTTTCTGCAATATAAAGGGAACGATAAAGGTGGTATTCCTGTGTGACTATTATGACTTTCTCGCACTCAAAAACATCCCTCGCCCTATACATAGTCTCGTAGGTAGAAAAGCCTGCATGATCCATAAACACATCTTCGGAAGGAAGTCCCCTGTCGAGGGCAAATTTCTTCATGGCGTTCACTTCATCATATGTCTTTCTACCGTGGTCACCGCTCATTAAAATTTTAGGTGCGGCTCCCTTTTCATAAAGCGATGTGCCTTTTTCAAGTCTGTCTCTCAGCATAGGTCCGGGACCGTTTTCGTATACCTTACAGCCTAAAACTATGACGCAGTCGGCATCGCCTTTTTCCACAGCTTCGTCAAAAGAAATGATCTTAGAGGAAGAAAAGCTTTTTACATATTCATTTACAAAAAACAAAGCAGCAAGTCCCAGTATAAAAAGAAAAGCTAAAAGAAAGACAGCTTTTTTAAAATTTATCTTTTTCAAAATGTCACCTCTATAAAAAATTTACAAAGTTCATTTGACTTAATACCACGGTGGGAATACAATTGAAGCATACTATATGAGGAGGTTTTGTGTCAAATGAAAGATCTATACATCCAGCGCAGAAATGCCCTTTTGGAAAATAAGGAAGGCCCCTGCCTTGTGCTTATATTCTCCGGAAATGCACCTATGCGCTCTGCCGACGAAGAATATCCCTTCAGCGTTGACCGCAGTTTCTATTATTTAACCGGCATCGACCACGAAAACATGGTTTTAGTCCTCAAAAAAGATCACCTCGGCAACATGAGCCAGCAGCTTTACATCGAGCCCTATGACGAGTACCTCGCAAAATGGGTGGGCGGCAGAATGAAAGCCGACGAAGCAGCTGGAATCAGCGGCATCGAAACTATCTTAAGCACAGATGATTTTAAAAAGAACATGGTAAGCTTCTTTAACCTGTATAGAGGCATAGGAAAGACGAGAGTTTATCTTGACCTCTGGAAGCACACAGAATTACAGGACGACACACAGGCTCACAAGTTTGCATCCTACTTAAGAAGAGAATATCCCGCAGTTGAAATAAATGAAATTTACGGCGAGCTTGCCAGCCTCCGATCTGTAAAGCACCCCAAGGAGCTTGAGCTTATGAAGGTTGCTCAGAAGGAAACCAGACAGGCTATCATCGACATGATGCAGCACGCACGCCCCGGAATGAACGAGACAGAAATCGAAGGAGCCTTTGACTTCTCCCTCATGCGTCAGGGATGCAGAGAACACGCCTTCCCCACCATAGCCGCAGGAGGAAAGCGAGCAACCACACTTCATTACAGCAGCAATAACTGTGTAGTAAATGACGGAGACCTTGTTCTCACCGATTTAGGAAGCGCTCACAAGCACTACTGCGCCGACATCTCCAGAACCTTCCCCGTAAACGGAAAGTTCTCTCCCAGACAGAAGGAAATATACGAAACTGTACTGGAAGCTCAGAGACTTGTGCTGGAACAGGCAAAGCCCGGCATGACTATGAAGGACTTAAATAAAATCGTAATCGACTACTACGAAACAAGACTTGATGATTTAGGACTTCGCAAAAACGGAAAGGGTGTCCGTGACTACTACTACCACAGTGTTACACATTCACTGGGACTTGATACACATGATATCTGCACACCCATCGAAAGAACACTTCGCCCCGGCATGGTAATAACAGACGAGCCCGGACTTTACATAGAAGATGAGGGCATCGGCATCAGAATTGAAGATGATATCCTCATTACAGAAAATGGAGCTATCGACCTTTCTGCTGACATCCCAAAGACAGTTGAGGATATCGAAAGGATCATGGCAAAGTAATTTAATACACATATGCAAAAAGACTCAGCGAGATAAAAGCCGAGTCTTTTTTCTATTGAAGGAATATGATGTGTTTTAAAATTTAAGCCCTTTTTGAAGGTTCTGCCATCTTCCCCATGGAAACTATCAGACTTCTCACCTCGTCCTTTTTCAAGGAGAGAATACCGGATATTTCCTCTACGGAGAAATTTCCCTTTAAGTAAAGGTAAACGGCGCACCTTGCCAAAAGCTTTCTTTCACAGCAACCTTTTATAAGCTCTGCGGTCATAAGCTTTGTTATCTTTCCCTCGTCAAAAGAAGAGCTTACAGCTTCTTTATAACCTTTTAAAAAGGAAAGCTCTACGATTTTTTCAGCAGCTTTCTTATCCCCTGTTGCAAAATAAGCATATGTGTAAAGCTTAAGTGAAACAGAATCAAAGAAAAGCTCGTACTCTTTTAAGGAATTTGCTCTGCACCTGTCCGTCTCACTCATCCCCTTTGCACAAGATCAAAACAGATTAGTCTTCGATATCCCTCTTGATTTCCTTATTGTCCTTATCTTCCAATAAAAAGGAAAGACCGATTACGGCGGCTGCAGTTGTCAAAACTGCCAAACAAACTTTTAATAAACTCTTCATAAAATTGCCTCCTTAAACGGTATTAATCGTTATAGTACACTTGAATTATATTGTAATATACCTGATATGTCAATAATTTTTATGAAAGTTTACTTTGCGGACATATATGTTCTTAATATATACTTATATTCTCTTATTTTAACTTAACAGCTGCCCAGCCGGGATCGCAGTCGAAAGCCGTCTGCATCTTGATTAAAGCTGTGTTATTTTGGATGGTTACATAAAATGCTGTATTGGCTTTAAAGAATGGCTCGGAAAGCTTACCTGACTTTAGATCCACCTTTCTAAGCTCGTGCAAATCCCCGTTCGGACAGTAGAGGTAAACATCCTCATCATCAACAAAAGTCAAACCGCCGCCCACATTTATCTTTTTGGTGCTGTTATCTCTTAAATCGCAGATAACGAGGTCACTTTCAGAACCTATCCTTGGATGTGGTATTCCGATAGCGTAGTTATCTATTATATGAAGATACTGTATTCCGGGGTCGTCGGGCTTTGGTACCTTATAAGGTGCTTCTATCTCCACGCCCTTTTCTATATCGTAGTATCTTGCATCGGAATAGCAGGGTGTGTAGTCTGTTCCTGTAACAAAGGTGAGGATACCGTCCTTTAGATCGAGAATATTGCAGAGTAAGCCAAACTTATCCGCCTCAACATCCGTCACCCTACTCATGGCTTTGCTGTGTAAATTATAGACAAAAAGCCCCTTTTCTGACATAAACGCCATGTAATTTAAGTTGTCATCATAGCTGTATTCAGGTACAAAGCTCTCTGCTTTTATCTTTACATAGTCCTTGGGAAGAAGGTAATTATTTATAAGCTTGCCGCTGAGGTCATATTCATAGATCCTGTGGTCGGTGGCGAAAATATACGTTCCCCTGTCGGTCAGTCTTTCGGATTCAAGGTTTTCACCGTATCCCAATGTTGCATAGAAGCGGTTTTCGGGGGTTTCCATGTTATCGCAGGAGAGAACCAAAACCTCAGTAAGGCCTGTTATATGATCCTCATAGGTGCAGACAGCTTTATCTCCTGTACTGCCTACAAACCGGTAAGGTTCAAAAGCCTCGGAAGAATAAAGTGACATTTCTTTATTGGTATCAACTTGAAGGTGTTTTCCGGCTTCCTCCTTTACCGTCTTAACGGAGGTGAGAAGGTATTTATCCGGGGTATTTTGCTTAAATGTCATTTTAGTGCCGGTATTAAGGGTTATTTCGGCTGTAAGGGGGTCTAAATAGGTGACCTTTTCAATATTGAAAACACCGTCACCTGTTGTTCCTAAATACTGCTGATTTTCCGGCCTTTCACTCCTGAATACAGATGAAACATAGTAGGACATGATACCGTTTCTGTCGGTAATATGTGCTGTATAAAGGCTCTCTATGCCCTTTCCGATGGCATCGGGTGCAATTTCCTTTGCTGTCTCGTAAGAAAGAAGCACATCTGCATTGTCGTAGTCAGTGGGCTTTTCTGCATATCCGTTTCTCACAGCGTACAGGAAAAGCTTGTAAAAATCGGAGTTTTGATTCTTTGCCTCGGAAAATGCAGGATAATCCTGTTCAAATTCATAAGCTAAATCATAGACGTAATTATCCCACCACCAAATTGCGTCATGCTCTTCCATTGGCTCTAAGAGCTGTCCTGACGAGAAAGCTATGCTGTCATAGAGAAGTTCATCTGTCTTTTCGTAGAAATAAGGATCAAACTCCATATCCTCACACATCTGCTCTTCCAGTGATATATATACGAAGCTGTTATCATTAAGAAGCTTAACTGTCAGTATCTTTTCTCTGTCATCTGTGTAGGAGCCGTCCACATTAAAAAGCCTAAGATACAGCTTTAAAAGGCCGCTCTCCTCTTCTGCATTTTCCACGATGACCTTGGGATAGACTCCTCCGTAACCGCCTGCATAGTGAAGAGCGTCATTCTCGTTTAAGCTGTCCTTAACTATGCTGCGAAGCTCCTTTTCTCCTATTTCAAAATATCCACTCATAAGCTTGTAGAAATCTGCAAAAGGCATATCTCCGTCGGGGTATTTATCCCAATAGGTGATTCCGCTTTCGTAATTTATAAGCCTATCTGCAAGGGTCATAAATTTGCAATTGGTAAAAAAGTCCTCAACATTGGCAAAGGTTTCCCCTGTAACAACAGTTAAGCACATGGGAGCCACGTATTTATCGTAGAGCACTTTATTTTTATCGTGATCAATAAAAATATCCCTGTCATTAAAGAGCGTTATAAAGCTTGGGCTTAAGTTTTGCGCCTTGACCTCCACTACGCCGAAGGGAAGAAGAGAAAGGCTTGCTATTTGATATTGGGTAGAATTTTCCTCCCAGCGGGCAGGTTTACCATTTAGAAAAACTGCGGCAGTTACCTTTTCTGTAAGGGCAGTGCCGTCAAAGAAAAATTCCTGCTTATACGCACTATCTTCAAAGAAATTATAAACAACCCAGCCCGCTTCCCTGCCCTCGTTCATGTCATTCATAAAGCTTATAAAGCCGTCAGGCGAGCTTACAGCTTCCCCATATACTATAATTTGCGAAGCTGTATTATTCAGTGCTTCTTTGAAAAGGACTGTTTCTTCCAGACTTTTGGGAACAGGGTATCTTAAATGTTCAGCTTCCGCAGGTTCTATTGCCTGTTCACCTGCTTCTTCCTTCGGATCGGTGAGGAAAGCGCAGGCCGCCAGAAGGCAAAGGCAAATTGAAACTGCAACTATAAGAGCGCCGGGCTTTTTGTATTTAAGCACCTTGCGAACTCTCTCCTTTACTCCAACTTCGCCGAAAGCCAAGGGACAGGGAGACATTATCCTGTCGGGGCTTGAACAGGAAAGAAGCGCATAGGAATAAGCTTTCTTCTCTTCTAAAGAATAGGACTTGATAACCTCTTCATCGCAGGCAAGCTCAATATCCTTTGAGAAAACCGCATAGGCAAGCAGCATCAAAGGATTGAACCAGTAAACTGCCCACATCAGAAATCCTATGGGCTTGTATATGTGGTGGAAGTTCTTAAGGTGAGCTTTTTCGTGGTCAACCACATATTTTACATCTTCGCTTCTTAAGGAGCTGGGAAGGTAGATTTTAGGGTTTACGATCCCTAAAATAAAAGGTATGTCAATATAATCGCAAACGAAAATATTTTTTCCTATCTCAATAGAAGCTCCGACTTTTTTCCTAAGGCGGGTATAGCTATAAAAGCTGTAAATAACTATTGCAAGAAATACGGCTATATAAATAAAGCCCACAGCTTCTAAAAAATCGAAGCGAGAAAAAACAGAAACCTCCACAGCTTCATCAGGCGGTAATGCGGGAGAAAACTCAGTTACAGGTACGCTTTCTGCAATAAAGTTATTTATTCCCCGGTCAATCGCCGTAAAACCCGAATTTATCTGCACAGGCAAAGAAACCGATGGCTTTACTACCGTTTGCGGACTGGGTACAAGGCTGAGAATACTCTTAAATTTAACAGGCACGGCAAGGCGAAGCCCTACCAAAGACCACAGTATAAGATTCACCCACTTGGGAGCGCTTTTCAGAATGAAGCGCAGGATCAATACTGCAAACACAAGATAGCTTGCCGAAATGCTCATATTGAGAAGCTTTAAAAACAAGTCTCCCATTGTTATTCCTCCTCAAAGGAAGAAATCATATTCTTAATTTCTTCGGCTTCCTTTTTTGTCAGCTTCTTTCTCTTGGTAAATGCGGCCAAAAATGCCGGGAATGAGCCGTTGAAGGTCTCATTTACAAACTGCTCGCTCTGCATGGCATAAAAATCTTCTCTGGATATAAGAGAGGTGACCACGCTGTCTTTATTTTGGAAAATGCCTCTTTCACACAGCTTCTTTAAGACAGTGTAGGTAGTGGATTTTTTCCAGCCAAGCTCCTCCCCTGCCAGCTTAACCAGCTGTCCGGAAGAAACAGGCTCATTTTCCCATATTATATCTGCAAATCTGCTTTCCACAGCGCCTAATCTCATATCACCCATAATATTGCCTCCTTTGGTCTATCTCTTATAGACTATATTTAGTCTACTACCTATCGACCTATAAGTCAAGTACATACCTTACGTTAAAATAAACAAATTGCGTCAGCTTTATCTGTTATAGAAGCTTTAATTGGCAGAATTTACTTTACTGCTGCAAATTGACAATAGCGGCTTCAAAAGATATAATTTAATAAAAGTGATGAAAGGAGCTCGACATGGAAGACCCGTTAAAAATCGCCATATGCGAAGATACAAAGGAAGATGAACAGAAGCTTCTGGAAATTTTGAAAACATGCAGCATCCCTTCAAACTGTGTGGTATTCAGAAGCGGCGAAGAGCTTTTGCAAAATTACAAGCCCGAAACCTTTGACCTGCTGCTTTCAGATATTTACATGAACGGCATGAGCGGTATAGATGCCGTAAAGAAAATAAGGGAGATAGACGAGGATATCCCCGTAGCTTTCATAACAACAAGCACCGAGCATACACTGGAAAGCTACCGCCTCTCAGCTCTCAAATACATAGAAAAGCCCTTCAGCCAAAAGGAAATCGAGGATATTCTCAAGCTTGCGGAAATGAACCGCATGAATGCGCCCTCACTGACCGTAGGCAAAAACGGAAAATTTGAGAGAATACCCTTTTCCCACATACTCTACATAGAGCAGCAGACCCACAGACTCTTCATATACCTCAAGAACGGCTCATTTGAGGATGTTTATGAGAAGCTCTCAAATATCCTGCCGCAGCTGGAAGAGGCAGAATTTTTCCAGCCACACAAAAGCTTTTCTGTCAATCTCAACTTCGTAAAATCAATAAACACAGAGCTTAAATGCTTCGTGATGCAGGATGATAAAAATGTCCCAATCTGCCGTGAAAAGATGGGCAAAGCTAAAAAAGAACTTGAAAGCTTCCTCTTCAGGAAAACAAGAGAGCTTTAAAGAGACAAAAGGACCGTCGGATAAAACCACGGCCCTTTTCTTTTATAAAAAAACAGCTCCTTTAAGCTTAAAGTTAAAAGAGCTGTCCTGAGGATATTTAATTTAGAACTTGACTACTGCAAGTGACTTTGCATCGGAATTTGCCTTGTCAGCTAAGATGAAAGCAGCTTCTGTCTTGGCATCATTTACATAGAAAATATTTTCGCTGAGTGTAAGGTTTTCGCTGCCGAAATCAACGGGCTTGATTTCCTTTGTGTCCATGTTGTAGGTGAATGCGCCTTCGCTTGTAACATAAACAAGTGTCTTGCCGTTTAATATGTTCATATACTTTGTGGAAGCTTCTGCAAGCTTGACCTCTTCGGAAGAATCCATATTTCTGAGATAAAGTCCCTTGGAGGTTCCCCAGAAAATATTCTTGCCGTCGGAAATAACTGTTACAGGAGTTTCGGGGATATCCAGTGTATGCTTGATAGCTGTCTGCTCGGAAGCATTTTCAACAGTTACGCAGTTGGACTTGATGGTGTAGTCTGTGTAGCCTGTTGCAACAAAACCGTTGTGTGTTGCCCAGACTGTCTTTGTGGAATCGTTATCCATGGGAACTGCTGTGAGATTATCCTTTGCCTTTGTGTCTATATTGAATCTCTTGATATTATAAGCATCATTTGTCTTTTCAGCCCAGAAAATAAGGTTTTCGGACTTATAAATAGGAGAAATCATATTTCCGATAATTGTCTCTTCAACATTTTCGCCTGTTTCACGGGATGTAGACATAAGATAGAACATTCCTTCTCCCCTTTTATCTACCCAGTAAAAATTCTTGTCATCGGCAACAACTCTGCCGTACACGTCCTTGTCAACGGCCTCCATTTTACCGTCCTGTGTATTTACGGAATAAAGCTTTTCCGCACCCTCAAAAAGAACTCTGTCATCACAGAAAAAGGGCTCGTCGGAAATATTGCCTGCGTCGCTTATAGAAATGATTTCCACTTCCCCTGTCTTTGCTTCGGGAGCACCGGAGCAGGCTGCCAGGGAAAGAGTGCAGGCTCCTGCCATCAATAAAGCTGCTAATCTTTTCATACTTCAAATTTCTCCTTTACAATATCTTAATCCGAAGATGATTCTAACACTTAAGAAACCCCAATTCAACTGTAATTTTGCTTTTTATTATAGAAATTTTATCTTTTGTCACATAAGCTGTATTTGCTTTTACAATAGTAATTTTTTAGATATAAAAACACAAAAAGAGGACAGATAAACTGTCCTCTTAGAGTAAACATTTGATGTTTAGTTTAGATGTTTGCACCTGTGGAAGGATTCTGTGTGGGCTTGATAACAACGGAAGGAACTACAACAGGCTTCGCATTGTTACTGCTGCTGTGATGATGCTTGTGGCTGGGACGAGGTCTATTAGGCTTGTCGTTATCATCACCGTTATCAGGATTGGGGTTGGGGGTTTCAGGCTCTTCGGGCTTTGTAGATTTCACTGTTACAACGCACTCATTGTTTTCCCAATCAATATCTCCTACAGATACTATTACATAGCCTTCGGGAATGCCCTTAATATCTGTTGCGGGGATAGTGGTCTTGTCACTCATTACTAATAAGCGAGAAGTATCTCCTACTACTTCTTTGGTTTCATCAACAAAAATGATATCAACAGGAATAAGTTCGGGCTCTTCGGGCTTTGTAGACTTCACTGTTACAACGCACTCATTGTTTTCCCAATCAATATCTCCTACAGATACTATTACATAGCCTTCGGGAATGCCCTTAATATCTGTTGCGGGGATAGTGGTCTTGTCACTCAT
>SAMEA104404106__coassemble_1028_pt1 | contig 23481 bp, 20 predicted proteins | sample SAMEA104404106__metabat2_low_PE_047 | metagenome-assembled genome bin SAMEA104404106 (sample SAMEA104404106) | Balaenoptera acutorostrata | reverse complement strand
AAGATAAAACGGATATTTTAACACAGCTCAGCTGCCTGCATAATACATATGTGATTGCCGAAGATGCAGATATTGATTATCTTAAAACTAATATTGAAGATTATTCCCTCTCGCATGGATTTCATGCAACGGCCAATCCCCTCAGTGAAGAATATGGTGTTTATCAGAATGAAGTAAAAATCTATCAAAGAAATCTGATCGTTCTTGCGGTATTTATCTCATTGATGGCGGTAAGCTCCATAATATCCGTGTTCACTACAAATGCAACCTTAAAACAACGCCAGTACGGAATCTATCTTGCCAACGGATTTACAAAGAAAAAAATAGGGCTGGGAATACTAATAGAAATACTGTTGTTGGTTGTTCCTTCTACTTTTTTAGTCTGGATTGGCAATCTTATTTACTTAGTCAGAAGCAATGATATGGGAATTGAACTCTTCAGAGATGTTCTTTTGACAGCGCACTGGGAATATACTCTGCCGATTTGCTTATTGGTAAGTCTTGCTGTGGGACTCGTTTCAGCAATACTTCCAACGCTCAAAATCTCAAAGTATCAGCCTAACGAATTGATAGGAGGCTTAAAGCATGGCATTGATTGAATTAACGTCCCTTTATAAGGAGTATCGCAACGATGATGTGGTAACACCTGCACTGCATGACATCAACTTAAAAATTGAATTGGGAGAATTTGTTGCAATCATGGGAGCTTCCGGTTCCGGAAAAACAACTCTACTCAATATGATTGGCTGCATGGATGCCCCTACGAAGGGCAGTTATTATTTTGATGGACAAGATATGGGTAATGCAAATGAGAAGATTCGTGCATCAGTAAGAGGTAAAAAGATCTCGTTTGTGTTTCAAAATTTTGCATTGATTCCTGAATATACGGTTGGTGAAAATGTAGAAATTCCTTTGATGAAGAGAAAGCTTACAAAAAAAGAAAGACAGGAATGCGTTAAAAATGCCCTGAAGCTTGCGTCTATTCCGGAGCTGGCAAATAAGAAACCTATGCATATTTCGGGTGGACAAAAACAGCGTTTTGCCATTGCAAGAGCTGTTGCTTGCGGTTCTGAAGTGATCCTTGCAGATGAGCCAACGGGAGCGCTGGATTCTAAAACAGGATTTGAAATCATGCAGCTTTTCACGGAGCTAAATCAGCAGGGAAAAACAATTGTTTTAATTACACATGATAAGAAGGTTGCGTCATACGCTAAACGACTTATTTCCATTGAAGATGGGAGGATCATAAAAGATGAAAAAATGTAAGAATATTGCTGTCCTTGTGATTGCTGCTTGTATGATTTTTGCTTTGTCTGCCTGCAGTAAAAGGGAGTTTGAGACAGTTAGAAATTTTGGGTATAATTTTGTGAAAGAGGAATACGAGGAAGAATACAGTAAAGTAGAAAAAACAATTGAACTGGAAGATGATTCAAATTATGAAATCAGAATCACTTCTTCAAAAGAATCGGGCACGATTGCAATGATTTTGATCTATACGAACGAAGATGGAGAAATAGAACTTATCAATATGACTTCGCCTGTAAATGAAACCATTGAAATACCAAGCGGAACAACTGCATCCTTTACATTTAGCGCACAAATTGATCCTGACACAGAGGGTAGTGTAAAAGTTGAAATATTAAGTGACAGCAAATAATAAACTGTGGCTGAAAAGCTAACCATATCTAAAAGAAAAAGAGGAGCTTCTAGGCCCCTCTTTTTCTTATCTTTTAATTAAATATAACTTCTTCCATCACGATTTCCCTGACTCTATTTTTAATGTTATTCATCCTTCTTACCCACTCCATCATATCTTTTGCCTTCAGAGCCTCTGTAACATCTTCCTGCGCTGCCATCTGCTTTGTCAGGGTGTTTTCTAAATCTAAGGCTCTTTCTTCTACATCGTGCAGATATTCTGCTAATTTGACCTGTGTCAGAAGTGTGTAATAAAGTGGCTTTTTCTTTTCTAAAAGATACGCCTTATGCATTCGGGCATATCTTCCTAAAGTAATATCAGGCTGTTGAGGGAGCTTTAAGATAGGCAAATAATAATCACCTTTTCTTTCATACCACAGGCCGTTTTCTTCATTGTAATATCTTTCTTTCATGTTTATTCCTCCCTTTATTTGATGATTTCATTGTAAGAAGAATTTAAAAATAATGCGAATGTGCGAATCTTTTCTGTATGCTGCCGGTAAATAGTTATTTTAGTAAGTCCGTTATGAATATCCGCACCAAAAAAGACACATCAGAAGATGTGTCTTTTTTACTGCTAAAGTTTAAGGTTTGCCAACCTATAAAGTAAAAAATTATAAAAAAGCCAACCCGATTAAATCACCGAATTGGCTTAATTCAAGTTATTGTTTAGTTGTTGAGAAAGTGAATTGAGTTGTTTTATGATATGAAAAAACCACCTTCCGAAACGGTTGGTGGTTTAATCGTCTAATTGTTCCTTGAGCCATTTTTGATTGGCCTCAAATGCTTCTACAGCTTCCTCAGGAGCATTTTCAAGATGGTCTCCAACGAGGTACTGTTCATAAAGCTTTCGCCGTGCTAAATATTCTTTCGGAAATATAGGGATCATCTTTGCTTAGCTCCTTTCTTAACCATATACTCCGCTTCAACCTCATCATAGTAACCATCAGTATACATTGATTTCGCATAGGGACTTATGTTACTTACATTAACCTTTGTTACGCCCAATCTGTCAAGATTAGATTTACATTTTTCTCTAAGAACTTCTAAATATTTCTGCTTATTTTTTTGCGTTATATTCCACCCTTGTTTTCTAAAGGCATAAGATATCTTTATTTCTTGTGTTGTTCTATTAACTCTTTCCTGTTTCTTACTAGTCTGTCATGCAATTCTTGTCCTTTCGGGTCAGTATGTTTTATTGGTTTATCGAAAGTCTTTACTCTATCATCAGTTTCTATATATACTTTTTCAACCATAAAACATCACCTGCTTTCGTAATCAAATATTTGCAAATCAAATAAAGCATCTAATGCGTAAATTCTCGCTAATTTTAAACCAGCGTATACAAGATTTATTTTTGACTTTTTCAATTTCAAAATTCTATCCCTCTCTATAAGTTTATCTTATCATATTTAAAATTTTCAAACAATCTTTTACCGAGGTTACTCCATCTTTAAAGCTCAGTCTCTTCCATATTCCGTTCCTCCCCTGTCTCCAATAAAAAAAGCCGAAGCTCATTTAAAAGCTCCGGCTTAATTTTATTTACTTTGTGGGGTCCTGGCCACTTATAAACTTTAAGATATCGTCTGTAAGTTCTTTTACATTATCTTCGCCTAAATAGATCATATGTCCTGATTCATAGCCCTTTATAAAGGTCCTGTCCTTGGGAAGTCCTGCGTGATCTATTGTGTAGTATGCAATACCTATCTGTGTGCAGATATCATACCAGCCGTTAGCAAAGAAAGTTCTCATTCCGGGGGTTTTGAGCATAGCGGAGCTTAAAAGTTCTCCTGTGTTGCCGTGCTTTGCCTTGTTATCCCAGTTATCCCAGAGAATGCGTGCAGGAACGAAGGTTCTGTCCATATGGATATTCAGCTTCGGGAAGATAGTTCCGCATACTGCGCTGTGGAAGATGGGACCGTATTTGCCGTCGGTGGCATCGTCGCTTCTCCACTTTCCTTCTTCACGGACATAGGGCTTATAGAAAGGACGGGTGATTCTGCCGTCATATCTGGAAACCTGTCTTTCCTCGTCCCTTAAAAACTGTGTTCTTACGGTTATTTCATCAATTCTGAGGTCATTCTTTAAAAGATATTCTCTGGAAACTCCTGTATAGTAAATTACCTTCTTGATAACAGCTTCCTTTTCATCTTCGGAAATCGCATCGCCCTTATAGAGAGCTAAAAGGTATTCGCTGTCTGCAAAAGCTTTGGCTTCCTTTACAAATTCCTCGATGGTCTGAGCTGAGGGGTGATGGTGGTACCAGTTAACGGCCGCAAATGTGGGGAAGCCCAAAACAGAGGGCTCAACAGGTACATTTTCATTGAAGTAATCCCCGACAGAAACTGTATTGCCTATAAGGATAACGCCGTCAAAGGATACGGAATAGGAACGCTCCTCGCCGTAGCCCTGTGCAAGACCAACAGCTGTTGCAGCTCTGGTACAGCCGTAGCTCTCGCCCACTATGTATTTAGGGCTCTGCCATCTGTTGTACTTGGAGAGCCACTTTTCGATAAAGTAAAGGAGTGCTTCTGCATCCTGTTCGATACCGAAAAAGTCCTTTTTGTGTTCCTCATCCAAAAGTGCGCCGTAGCCTGTGCCCATAGGGTCTATTACAACTATATCGGCAGCATCCAGCATACACTGGGGATTTTCTATTATCTCATAGGGCGGAAGGGCATTTTCCTCGTCGGGATTTTCCGGATATTTAACTCTGTATGTACCTAAAAATCCCGAATGCACCATCATGGAAGAAGAGCCGGGACCGCCGTTAAAGCAGAACAGAACAGGTCTTTTTTCTAAATTTTCCGCATCGCTTCTGAAATAGGAATAAGAAAATATGGAAGCTATGGCCTTTCCGTCGTTATCATAGATAACATTGTCCTCACTTACGGTGTTATAGGGGATGTTCTTTCCCCTGAGACATATATTTCCTTCGGAAGTGAAGGATGAAGGTGTAAAAGTATCGGTTCTATACATTTATTTTCCTCCTTTATTTGCAGGGAACAGCCTGTCCCCTCATATACTGTCAATAAAACTTTTATTACGCAGTTCATTGTCATGATATCATTCTGTTGCAATATATATCAACTATTGTGAAACATTTATGATAAATATAGATATTTTGTATATTTGCATTATCCTTTGAGAAGGCGGAAGCAGTTCTTTTGGCATTCTATCTTCCCTTCTCTTTTAAGACGGCCTATCTCACTGGAAAGTCCGCTTCTATCTACCTCCAGATAATCTGCCAGCGCCTGCCTGTCATAGGGTATCAGAAATTCTTCCTTCCCCTGAAGCTTCGCCTGATTCATAAGGTAGGCCATCAGCTTTTCCCTCGTGGTGCGCTTTGAAGTTATCTCCAGCTTCTGATTGAGTACAAGATTTTTTTCTGCCACCAGCTTCAAAAGATTGAAAATTATACGATCGTGACCGAAAGAGGACTTCTGAGGCTCGGAAATAAGCTTTTTACAGTTTATAAGAAGGTAACTGCACTCCTCCTCCGCTATGACGCTGACGGGCAAAGCTGAAACCCCTGCACAGGCAAAGCTCTCGCCGAATATTCCGCCCTCGCCTATATGGGCAAGTATACTTCTGTTTCCGTAGTAATCCTCACGAATGACACGAACCACCCCCGAAATAACTATGCCTATATAAAGGGCCCTCTCACCTTCACAGAAAATCACCTCGCCTTTTTTGGCAAAGCACTTATTTTGGCCTAAGTCGGAAAGCACCTTTTCTATTTCAGATTCTTCCACACCGTAAAAAAGAGGGCAGTTTTTTAAAATTTCCTGTGTTTTTTTCATTTAGAGCTCCTTTTGTTGAAATTTCAACATACATTTACCGTGGAGTATAGTATTCTTTCCCTACAAAGTCAAGGAGGGTAATTATGATACGCAAAATCATTACAATAGATGAAGAAAAATGCAACGGATGCGGGATCTGCGCCAGAGCCTGTCACGAGGGAGCTATCGGCATAGTTGACGGAAAGGCAAAGCTTCTCAGAGAGGACTACTGCGACGGTCTGGGCGACTGTCTGCCCTCCTGCCCCAAAAACGCAATTTCCTTTGAAATGAGAGAGGCCCCTGCATACAACAAGGCCGCAGTTATGGCAAATATGTCCCTTGCAGAAAAAATAAAGTTTCTCATGCCTAAAAAGCACGCTCCTGCCGCAGGATGTCCCGGTTCACAAAGCAGAAGGATAGTGCATGAAGAAGCTCTTGAATTTGAGGGAAAAGTTCCCGGCAGACTCTCAAACTTCCCTGTGCAGATAAAGCTTGTGCCCACTGTTTCCCCTTTATTTGAAGATGCCGACCTTCTCATTGCGGCAGACTGCACAGCTTATGCCTACGGAGACTTCCACAGGAGATTTATAGAGGGAAGAACTACCATTATAGGATGTCCCAAGCTGGACGATACAGACTATTCTTTAAAGCTCACCGAAATTTTAAAGAAAAACTCCGTGCGCTCACTTACACTTGTGAGAATGCAGGTCCCCTGCTGCGGCGGTCTTGCAAGAGCAGTGGAAACAGCTTTGGGAAGAAGCGGAAAAAGCATCCCCTTTGACACCTATATAATAACACCCGACGGAAAGATTTTATAACAGAGCTTATTTAAGCGGCAATGCACAGGAGCTTTGCCGTTTTTTGTATAGAAAAGAAATTTTTGTTAAAATATGGTTTGATTTTTTCTTCCAAAAGTTATAATATAATTTATATATGAGATCATGAAGGTCTCGAAAGAAACAAGTCTTTTTTAAACTGAATATAATATAATTTGTCATGAAGGCATACTAACTTCTTTATAGGAGCAGTATGCCTTTCTATATTTACAAAAAAATTGGAAGGGCATATTTTTCTATGACTAAAAACAAAGAAACAAAATGCAAAATGCGAAGGAAGAAAAACCTCATATGGATATTCCTGACTGTAACTGTTGCTATGGCCTTTGTCTGTCTCTTCGTTGGCTCCTCCCACATGAGCCTTTCAGACAGCCTTATGGCGCTTTTGGGAAAAGGCACAGCGAGCCAGATGAGAATAATCAGAAACATAAGAATACCGAGAGTTCTGGCCGCCTGTATAGCTGGCTGCGGATTAAGCGTCTCAGGTCTTGTAATGCAGACTACCTTGAATAACTCCATGGCCTCCCCCTCCACACTGGGAGTTTCCGATGCGGCTGTATTCGGCGCAAACCTTTCTATAATATATTTTGCAGGCGGTTTTTTATCCACAGGCAACAACGTATTGAACTACGCAACAGGCGCCAATCCCTACTCCACCAGCCTGCTTGCATTTATATTTTCCACCTTGTCAATACTCCTTATTCTGGGGCTTTGCAGACTGAGAGCTTTTTCACCGGGAGTTGTGGTTTTGGCAGGTATAGCGGTTGGCTCTGTATGGACAGCAGCAACCACCATTTTACAGTTCTACGCAACGGATGTAGGGCTTTCCGCCGCAGTTATCTGGAATTTCGGCGACTTAGGAAGAGCCACCTACAAGACAGATTTCATAATGCTCACCGTGGTTTTATCGGGACTTATCTTCTTCTACCTGATGAGCTGGAAATACAATGCGCTTTTATCAGGCGAGGCAACAGCAAAGAGCATGGGTATAAATGTGGACCTTTTGAGATTCGTCTCCATGCTTTTGGCATCTCTGATAACTGCGGTATGCGTATCATTTTTAGGAATAATCGGATTTGTAGGCATCATATGCCCCCATGTTGCCAAGAAGATACTGGGACAGGACCACAGAGTTACCATCCCCATGTCAGCTATAATGGGAAGCTTACTGCTTTTATCGGCAGACACCCTCTCCAGAAGCATGGGAAACGGCTCTGCCCTCCCCGTAGGTGCAATAACCTCACTTTTGGGCGCACCCTTCTTTGTGACTATAATCTTTTCTAAAAAGGAGCGAGGAAGATGCTAAAAATCGAGAACATGACATTTAAATACAATAAGCGTTCCTCACCTGTATTAGACGACATAAATCTTTCTCTGCCCGACGGAGAAATAGGAATACTTATGGGCAAAAACGGTGCCGGAAAGACAACTCTCATAAAGAGCATTTTAGGCATTTTAAAGCCTCAGGAGGGGAAAGTTTCCTTCGACGATGTGAACCTTCTCAATTTAAAAAGAAGAGAGAGGGCAAAATACACAGCTTATGTGCCCCAGAATATAACCTTCGGCGACCTGACAGTTTTTGATTCTGTGCTTATGGGAAGAGTTGCTTACTTTGGCTTGAAGGCAGAAGAGGACGACTGCAAGGCCGTGGAAAAGATTCTGGAGGACATGGAGCTTTCCTCCTTTGCCGACAGAAACGTAGAGGAATTATCCGGCGGCGAAAGGCAGAAGATAGCCATAGCCCGTGCCATGGCGCAGGAGCCGAAGCTTCTCATATTTGACGAGCCCACAGGAAATCTGGACATAGCAAACGAACAGCTTATTATGGATGAAGCCAAAAAGCTGGTAAAGGAAAAAGGAATCAGCATTTTAAGCTCACTTCACGACCTGAATCAGGCCCTTTACATGGGCGACCGCTTCTTTTTTATGAAGGACGGCAAAATAAAGTATCAGGGCGGAAAGGAATGTATCACAGAAGAAGTGATACGAGATATTTACGGTATCAACGTCAAAATCGTTGAGATAGATAACCAAAAAGTAATTATTGGAGGTAAAAACAATGAAAGGTAAAAAGTTATTGTCACTTATTTTAAGCCTGACCCTTATTTTGGGCCTCGCAGCCTGCGGAAGTGAAGCTCCTGCTCCCTCTTCCGAAGCTCCCGAAGAAGTAAGTGCACCAAGTGAAAGTGTTTCCGAAGCTCCCGCCGCCGAAGAAATCACAGTTACCGATATGATCGGCAGAGAAGTTAATGTAAAGCCCGGCTCCTATGAAAAGGTAGTCTGCGTAGGCGCAGGTGCTTTGAGAATGTACTCCTATGTAGGAGATGTTTCCCTGCTTGCAGGAATAGAGGACATCGACAACCTCACATTAGAAAACCGCCCCAAGATGTTTGACTCTGTTGCAAGACCTTACCAGCTTGCAAATGCAGAAGTTTTCAACACACTCCCCTCCTGCGGAGTAGGCGGTCCCAAGGCTCAGACAGCAGAAGCTGAAAAGATACTCTCCTGCGAGCCCGACATCGTAATTTCCGAATATGAGGATGTTGAAAAGGAAGACGCTTTACAGGAACAGTTAGGCGTTCCCGTCATCACATTAAAGACAGGCGCAGGCGGAGTATTTGATGAAAACTTCGCAAAGTCCCTTGAGCTTTTAGGCACCATCTTCAATGAGGAAGAAAAGGCCGCCGCTCTCAGCGAATTTGTAAAGAACGAAGCTGAGGACATTTCTGAGAGAACAAAGGATATTCCCGAAGAAGAAAAACCCTCTGTTTACATCTCCGGCTTAGGAAACTGGGGCACAACAAACCACCTTATGACAGCTCAGAACTACCTGCCCTTCAACATCGCAAATATCAAGAATGCAGTTACCGATCTTTCCAATGACGGAATCCAGCCCATCGAGGAAGAAAAATTCGTAGCTTTGGGCGATAACATCGACATCATGTTCATCGACGCAGCGGCTATCAAGAACATCAAGCCCCTCTACGCAGAGGACCCCAATATGTTCTCCTCCTGCAAGGCATGGAACGAAGGAAATGTATACCTCCAGATGGCATACAACGCTTACTATACAAACTTTGAAACAGCTCTCATGAACACATGGTACACAGCAAAGGTAACCTATCCCGAAGCTTTTGAAGATGTGGATATGACAGCAAAGGTAAATGAAATTTCCAATGCCTTTTTAGGCAAGGAAATGGCTGAAGAGATCTTCTCCTGCCCCGGCTCCTTCGGCGGCTATCAGAAGATAGATACAGCAACCTTCTTTAACTAAAAAAATACCTAAAGAAAAGAAGCCTTATTTTAAAGAGGCTTCTTTTTTTATTGCCTTGTATTTGGTTTTCTTGTAAAATCGCAATAAAATTGCAAGCATTTACCCATGTAAATGCCTCCTGTGAAAGGTAACTGTGGTAAGCTTAAACAGCGTTATCACCGTGTAAATAAAATGGTTTCACTTCCATTTTGACCACTTAATTTCGATAAATTTCGTATAAGATACAGACAGGAACATTTTTATCGGTAAAGATTGCAGATACATCAAAAGCCTTCTTGAGGTTTTCCTTTATCATGGTTTCGGCAGGAATTCCCTGAGCTATGAGCTTTCTGTTTCGCAGCATTATCAATTTGCAGGAAAATCTGCCGGCTAAGTTTATGTCGCAAAAAGGGCCATGGCAGCTGTTACTCCCCTCTCACGGTTAATGGTCTTTACTAAAATTAAACCATCCGGATGATACGCCATATCGAGGCAGGCGATGGGCTCGTCAAGCAGTATAACATCTGTATGCTGTGCAGACACCTTCGCTTCCATACTGCTTTTTCTGTGTATTATTTTTTAAAATCAGTTGATGATAATTGATTTGAAGAACTGTTTTTCTGACAACTTTGCAATATCTAAAAATTAGAAAGGTTATTACTTTCTCCCAAAAAGCCTATAAAATAAAGATTGTGTACCTAAAGTTCCCTATTTTCGGTGTTTTGTCCAATAGGTTCTCCATTGACAGGAGAGTCTATAATTTGTTAGATTTATAATCAGTGATTGTAATGCTGTAAATGCAGAAAAAAGGAGCGTTCAAATGTATTTGATCCAAAGTGATGACAGGCTCCATTTTGGCAGACTCCGTGCCTTTTACCGCAATACTTTACCATATAGCGGTGATGATCGCCATTTGTGAGGCAAATATCCTTTCCTGCTTCCTCTCACTTTACTTAGGTCAGAGGACATTTATAGATGCAGAGACAGAAACTATAAAGCTCTAAGCAAAGCTTTTGTCCCAAAGTTGCAGTAAGATCAGACATTGAGAGATATCTCAATAAAGGAGGTTTAACCTTGAAGGTCAAAGATACTAACAAAGGAGAGATCTTCGGTATTTTCCGAAGCAAATATGCCCGAAGTCTTGCAAAGGATTATATCCCGCAGTATTTCTGGGGACTTCTCATTCTGATGATAATTGACATAGCGCAGACAGAGGTTCCCGTTGTATTGGGAAGCACCATAGATTTTATTGCAGATTCGGGATTTAACAGCACTGTGATACGCTCACAGCTACTAAGGCTTGCGATAATAGCGATAATAGTATTTATCGGAAGAATAGTGTGGAGATACCTTATCTTCGGCTCTGCAAGAGAAATTGAGAAGAACATGAGAAACGACCTCTACCGCCATTTGCAGACCATGTCGGCAGGCTATTTTCAGGAGCACAATGCAGGTGAAATAATGGCCTACATGACCTCCGATATAGAAGCTGTGAGAATGGTATTCGCCGTGACGATAATGATGGGACTTGACAGCCTCACAGTCGGCGGAAGCACGCTATACAGAATGATAACCCAGATAGACCCCATGCTCACACTGGCAGCTTCCCTGCCCACAATACTTGTAGCTTTGGAAATGACCGTGATGGGCAAGCACCTCCATAAAAAGTTTACCCTGAGACAGGAGGCCTTTGCAGAGCTCTCCGACTTCGTACAGGAAAAACTCAGTGGTATGAAAGTCATAAAGGCCTTTGTGCAGGAGGACGCCGAAAATGCGGCCTTTGAAAAGGTAAACAAAAAGACAGAGGACGCCAACATAGCAGAAGCTAAGATGCAGGCCTTCATGTCCCCCTTTATGCGTATGGTAACAGGCCTTTCCATGGGCATCGCCATAGGCTACGGCGGTTACCTCGCAATAATAGGCAGAATAAGCGTAGGAGAATTTTCCTCCTTCCTCATGCTCTTAAATATGATAGTATGGCCCATGGCTTCCATAGGCAGAATAATAAACTTAGCTACAAGGGGAAGCGCCTCTTTGGCAAGACTGGAAAAAGTTTTAAATGCAGAGCCCGAAATTTACGACAGGCCCGAAGCTTCCGACAAGGGACCTGTAAGCGGCTCCATAGAGGCCAAAAACCTCACATTCAGATATTCCCCCGACGAAGAACCTGTTTTAAATAACATCAGCTTCAAGCTGGAAAAAGGTCAGACTCTGGGAATAGTGGGCAGGACAGGCTCGGGAAAATCCTCCTTTGTCAATCTGCTCATGCGTGTATTTGAATCAGAGGACAATATGCTTTATATAGGCGGCAGAGAGATACACTCCATCCCCCTGCACCAGCTGAGAAAGACCATAGGCTATGTGCCTCAGGACAGCTTCCTCTTCTCCGATACCGTATACGGCAACATATCCTTCGGAAACCGAAATAAGAGCCGTGAAGAGGTCATAAACGCCGCAAAGAGCGCCTGCGTACATGAAAACATCATGGACTTTGCCGACGGGTACAATACTCTTATAGGCGAAAGAGGCGTTTCCATTTCCGGAGGTCAGAAGCAGAGAATAGCCATCGCCCGTGCGCTCATACTGGACCCCGAAATACTTATACTGGACGATTCACTTTCTGCGGTGGATACCGACACCGAGGAACAGATTTTAAGACACCTCAATGAAAACCGCAGGGGCAAAACAAATATAATCATAGCTCACAGAATATCCACCCTTCAGAATGCGGACAAAATACTGGTTATAGACGAAGGACGCATAGCAGAGGAAGGCACACACAGCGAGCTTTTGAAGATGAACGGAATATATGCGGATATGTATAACCGTCAGCTTCTGGAAAAAATGAAGAAGGAGGAATTTGCCTTATGATAAAAAAGAATGACACTTCTACTGTCAACAGCAAGACCTTAAGGCGAATACTCCGCTACGCAAAGCCCTATACAGGCTGGTTTATCTTAGCTCTGGTACTCATAACAGCAACTGTGTACCTTGAGCTTTTACAGCCAACCATGATAGAATACGCAACCGACACATATGTAGGAAAATATATTGAAATTTCCGGAGAAGGACTTTCTCTTTCGGAAATAAAGAATATCGGCAGTTCTGACATAAAGGGCGTATTCATTACAGGCGCACTTTACCTCGTTTCTGCGGCCGCTGTATTTATCCTCACATATTTGCAGACAGCTCTTTTAGCTTCCGTGGGACAGAAGATAATCTACAACATGAGAACGGATATTTTCCGCCACATGACAGAGCTTCACATAGGCTTTTTCAACGAAAACCCCATAGGCAGGCTTGTTACACGAGTTACCAACGACTGCGAAACCGTTTTGGAGATGTTTACAAGCGTAATTGTAAATATCATCGGCAGTTCATTTGTGCTTGTGGGCGTGATGATATCCATGATGCAAAGGCACACAGGCTTGTCTCTGGCTATTTTCTCTGTGCTTCCCCTCATAACCGTATGCACCATAATCTACACCAAGATATCCAGAAAGATGTACCGTGCCATAAGAGCAAAGATATCTGAAATGAACGCCTTTCTTTCCGAGCACATATCGGGAATGAAGGTGGTGCAGATATTCTCCGCCGAGGAAGCTACACAGCAGTCCTTTGAAGATGAATCCGAGGACCTAAAAAAAGCCCATGTGAGACAGCTTATGCTCTCCTCTGCATACAGCCCCACCTCCTACCTTCTCAATATCACAGCCATGGCCATACTGCTGGTATACGGCGGAAAGCTGGCTGTAAGCGGAGTTATAACAATAGGCACCATGCTGGCTTTCCAGAGATACATAAGCCGATTTTTCCAGCCCATACAGGAGCTTACAGAAAACTTCAATGTGATCCAGTCAGCTTCTGCGGCGGCCGAGAGAATTTTCTGGCTTTTGGATACCGATTCCAATATAAAGGAAGCTCCCGATGCAGTTCACATGGAAACCATAAAGGGACACATCGAATTTAAAAATGTGTGGTTTGCCTACGAAAACGAGGACTGGATACTGAGGGATGTATCATTTGAAGTAAAGCCCGGTCAGAAAGCTGCCTTTGTGGGTGCTACCGGAGCCGGAAAGACCACAATTCAGAACCTTATCTGCCGCTACTACGACATTCAGAAGGGACAGATACTCATAGACGGCGTAGATGTCCGCAAGATAAAAATTGCCGACCTGAGAAAAAATATAGGTCAGATGCTTCAGGATGTTTTCCTCTTTGCAGGCGATGTAAAGGGAAATATAAGGCTCAACAACAGCGATATCTCCGACGAAGAGATAGTATCTGCGGCTAAATACGTAAATGCTCACAGCTTCATCTCCCAGCTGGAAGGCGGATATGACCACAGGGTGATCGAACGAGGAGAAGCTTTTTCCGCAGGTCAGCGACAACTTCTGTCCTTCGCAAGAACTTTGGCCGTAAAGCCCTCCATGCTTATTTTAGACGAAGCCACAGCCAACATAGACACAGAGACAGAAACTCTCATTCAGGATGCCTTGGAAAAGATAATGACAGGGCGCACCACGCTTATCGTAGCACACCGACTTTCCACCATCCAAAGCTGTGACAACATCTTCGTCATGCACAAGGGCAGGATAATGGAATCCGGCACACATCAGGAGCTTTTGGCAAAGTGCGGACTTTACTATAAGCTGTATAAGCTCCAGTATGAACACTCTTACTTGAACAGCGACGAATAAAACTTAAGGAACCGTATCTTTTTTAAGGTGCGGTTCCTTTTTACTAAAGAAATATGCTTTCATAATTTAGACATAAAAAACTACCCCTGGGGGTAGGTGATTTTAGATAAAAAAACTTTTATAATATATACATGATTCAGGTTACCGGAATTTTTAAAATTTCTAATATTTGCTAATCTCTTTTAATAGTTCCCAATAAAGTAAAAGGCCTCTCCTGCAAAAGGAGGGGCTTTTTGCCGTTTAAGGGCATAAAAAAAGCACACCTTTCGATGTGCCTTTGTTTTTTCCTTTAAATCAGCATCTGCATATATTCATACACAGATTCCATTATAATATCTGCACCTCTTACGCCCATGAGAGGAAGATGGTCGCTCACCTGTCTGCCTGTTACCACGGGGGTGCTTATTCTCAAGAATACATTTTCCTTATCGCAAACGCTCATGGAAGGATCATCCCCCAGAATAAAGGAACGTCTGAGAGGTCTTAGGATATCCAGTCTTTCCTTTTCCGACTTGCAGTAAATTACGCTTTCGTCGGGGCCGGGGATATTTTTAAGGGTGTGGAGGCATATCTTATTGTCGCAGTGTATGCCCATTTCCTCTAAAAATTCGCCTATGCCGAGAATGGTCCTGTATTCTCCCACAAGACTTGCAGAAGGTCTGTCCTGTCGGAGCATCATAGCTGAAACTTCCATTCCGGAGGTGTCCTCTATCCTCTCCTCTATCTCCTTCATCATCTTGGGAGAAACTTCTCTGCCAACTGCCTTGCCCACCTTCTGGAGCCACTTGAGTGTGCCTTTATAGCCATAGGGGCTTCCGGCTACAACAGGTGTGCCGAACTTCCTTTTCAAAAACATGGCGGCAGGAATTGCCTCTTCTCGAAGGACAATATTAAGCTCTGCTCCGCCCATATTCTCTATGTCGGTGATGCTTGTTTTTCCGCAGAGATAAGCTCCGACTTTGAGTCCCAGACCTTCGCAGAGAAGTCTTTCCAGCTCGTTTCTGTCAGAGCGTGTTCTGTAAGCTCCCATAGAAGCTCCCAGAATATTAACTGTGCCGGGCACCATATCAACTTCGTCTTTGGCAAGCTCGGCCACAAGAAGCTTGTATGTTTCAAAAAGTCCCACAGAGTAATCCCCTCTGAAACCGCCCTGCTCAAAAGCTATGAGCCTTGCCTTGAGCCTTTCCTGCATATATGTGCAGACGCCCTTGATATCTGTGCCTATTACCGCCGCAACAGAGGAGGAAACTACAAATATAGTCTTGGGGTGAAAGCTGCTGTCTATCTCCAGAAGAGCCTTTTCCAGTCTTTCCACATCGCCCATGATAACGTCATTTTCGCTCATATGTGTGGTAAAAAGTCTGTTCTGCTGGTCCTCGCCTAAATCTCTGAAAAGATTCATGCTGAAATGAGTTGTGCCCGCAGGACCGTATTCCAGAATAACGCAGTCTTCTATTTCAAGAAGGCTCCAAAGTATGCCCATTCTGTCAGAAGGTGTGGGCAAAAATCTTGTTAAGCTCAACTACTGCACCTCATTTCTGTATTTGCGTGCAAGAGAAGCTGCTCTTTTGAGCTCCCCTGTCATAAATTCTGTAAGTTCAAAGCCCAGCTTGAGGGAAGCCTGATCACTTCTCACAAGAGCTATATTCTTTTTGGCAAGATTTACGGCACTTTCATGTCCCATATAAAGATAAGGGTGCATAACATCGTAAACAAACTGCAAAGGTGCGATATTTGCAGGCTTTACAACATAGGGATCGGACTTTGAAAGTATCTTGTCCAGATACTTCTTATCCTTTTCCCGGTCAACGGCTACCGACTGGATAATGAGAGGTTCCATGCCGAGAGATGTGAGAAAGGCATTGAGCTCAAAATTGTAAAAGACGGTATTTCCGTAGATATATGTAACTCCCTTAAGCTCTTCCTTTGCATTTTCCTTAGAGAGCAAAGCTTTTTCGTAAAGCTCTGTCACCTTTTCGGGGAGGGGCTTTTCAAGATAGGAAAAAAGCTCTTTGTAACAGTTTAAAATATCATCGGGATCAGCCATGCGGTAAAATTCCACATAAGGAGTATTAAATTCTTCCTTCATCTTCAAAGCTAAGGGAAGTCCGGTGGGATCGACCAAGATATTCACCTTTGCTTCTGCGGCGTTTTCAATATCCTCAACGCAACATTTGGAGGGAAGCTGCATGGTCACACCTACCCCCTGCTCTCTCAGAAGCTTTGCAAGCTCGCTCATATCGAAAATGCCCATTCTCTGACCTATTACGTTGCAGGTGTCCTTCACAGGTCTTTTCTTCATAAGCGTGAAGCAGGATGTCATTGTTCTTTCAACGCCGGGCATATGGTTTTCGCACTTAAAATGCTCGGTGTGAACGGATATAAAGGGCAGGCCGTACTTTTTGGTGTAAGCTTCTGCCATGGAATCGGTGTCGTCGCCTATTACCTCAACAACACAGGTTGTGACAATAAATACAGCTCTGGGCCTATACTCGGATACCAGCTCTTCCACAGCTTCGTCCAGCATATTCTTACATCCAAAGGTGATGTCTCGTGTATCCAAAACCGCAGAAACACATCTTCCGCCCAGACCCCCGAAGGCATCTGAGCGGATAGAAAAGTGTTTGGAATAATAACTGCATTCATCTGTTCCCACGACGAGCATAACTGCATCTTTTATTCCTCTTATAGACATGGTGGCGCCGAAGAGAGGACAATGCATTCCCGGGAACAGGGCATATGAAAGCTGGGGGATGTCCTTGGAGGAGCCGGCATCCCTGAGCTTTATCATTCTGGAAATGAGTTCATTTCCGTCCATCATAAAATTATATTCCGACCTTTCTTATAGGATTTCTTTATAAGCTATTACTGGATTTTTCCTTCCGGGAATGTGCAGGATATCACAATCTACATTGTAAACATCTCTCATCATCTTATCTGTAATAACTTCCGAGGGTGTCCCCTCTGCATACTTCATGCCGTCTTTTATGACGACTATCTTATCGCTGACTTCCAGAGCCTGTGCAAGGTCGTGCAAAACCATGACAACGCCTATACCGGCTTCACGGTTCAGCCTTTTTACAAGGCGCATAGTCTCCAGCTGATGTGAAATATCTAAATAAGTTGTGGGTTCATCGAGAAAAAGTATCTCGGGATTCTGGCTCAATACTGTGGCTATCCACACTCTCTGAGCTTCGCCGCCCGAGCATTCATTTATTGACTTATCTCTCAGTTCCCATGTGTTGGTGGCCTTCATGGCCCATGAAACCACCCTGTCATCTTCATCGGAATTGCCCGAATACCACTTCTGATAGGGCATTCTTCCGTAGGCTACAAGGTCCTTTACCTTAAAATCAGGCGGGGCCAGATGCCTCTGCGGCAAAACTCCCACATGGCGTGCAAATTCCTTTGCATCAATGGAATTTATGTCACGGTCATTCATAAGCACATGACCGCCTCTGTATCTGTGAAGTCTGGTCAGTGCTTTAAGTACCGTGGATTTTCCCGAGCCGTTGGGTCCTATAATGGTGGTTATCTCGCCTTTTTTCACGGTTATATCCATATCTCTTACAGCTATGTAATCACCGTAAGAGATCTCCAGAGCGTCTGCACTAATTTGCACTGAACTTTCCTCTCTTTCTAAGCATATACAGGAAGAAGGGGCCGCCCAAAACCGCCATAACGATACCTACGGGTATTTCCATACCCTGCACGATCGTTCTGCCTATGGTGTCCGCTGTGAGAAGCACGATGGAGCCCAAAAGCATACTTACAGGCATCATGCTCTTATAGTCGGAGCCCACCAGTATTCTGGAAATATGGGGTACCACCAGTCCTACAAAGCCTATCATTCCGGCAACGGAAACTGTGGAAGCTGCAAGGAAGGCAGCCACCGCAGAAAGAAGTATTCTGCTTCCGTTTACCTTTACGCCGAGGCTCTTTGCCATTTCGTCGCCAAGCTGAAGGGCATTTGCGCTCTTTATGCAGAGAAGCGACAGCACAAGTCCTATTGCGGAATAAACTGCAACTATCTTCACATGGTACCAGCTTCTGCCCGAAAGGCTTCCGTTCATAAAGGCCAGCACTCCGCTCAGATCATCTGAATGCAAAAGCTGCAAAAGTGAGTTGTAAGCTCCCAAGACGGAGTTTATAGCTACACCTGAAAGGATGATCCTGGTGGGGTCCACGCCCTCCTTCCACGCCATGGAGTAGATGAGCAGGCAGGCAAGGCAGGCTCCCCCGAATGCAAACAGGGGCACCGATGTGGTAAGGCTGGGAAACAGCAGAAGTATTGTGGTTGCAGCTGTTCCTGCACCGGCAGATACGCCTATTGTGCCGGGATCAGCCAGAGGATTTCTCATAACGGACTGAAGGAGCGCTCCGGCTGCGGAAAGTGATGCGCCTATTAAAATTGCCAGAACTGCTCTGGGCATTCTTAAATTTACAACGATCGTTCTCACGGGCGATTTTTCTGTGGTGGAGAGAGCTTCTAATATTTCACCGACGGAATACCATGCACTTCCTATGCCCACAGAAATAAATACGCAGGCCGTAAGCAGACACAAAAGCACTATTATGACCGTTCCCACACGGAGGGGAGATGCTTTCTTTCCTGCCTTCATTATTGATTACTCCCCGAAGTGAGCTTCCATAGCGTCGATGAACTCAGCGAGGTTATCGAGTACCTGAATACCTGTTGCAGGCATGAACTTTCTGGGGAAGTACACGATGTCGCCGTCCTTGATAGCTTCGATGGAGTACCAGTAGTCGGGGTTCTTTTCAAATTCAGCTTCCATAGCTGTCTTTAATTCGTTGGGATCATCGTAGCCGCTTACGCAGAGAACGATGTCGGGATCATAGGAAATAGCCTGCTCTAAGTCTAAAGGAACATTTCCGGACTTGCTTTCGCCTTCAAATACATTCTTGAAGCCAAGCATATCTGCTAAGGAGCCAAGTGTGCCCTTTGCTGTCTGGATGTCGTAGTTAGGAATGGAGCATCTTAAAACCATTACGGACTTGTCCTCGTACTTAGGTCTTAATGTGTCAAGTTTTGCTTCTGTCTCTGTAAACTTGTTCATAAGAGCCTCTCCCTTTTCGGAGTCGGGAGCAAAAGCGTCAACTAAAGCCTGTGTCTGAGCCTTGATGGAAGCATAAGGCACAGAGGGGCCTGCATCTAAGTAGTAAACAGGGATTCCTGCATCATCTAAAGCCTGACCGTACTTTTCCTTGGATGTGAAGCCTGCAAGGAGAAGATCGGGGTCCATAGCGATGATATTTTCGATATTGAAGTTATCGCTCATAACGGAATCTACCTTTACTGTGGATTCCTCTAAGTCAGCAGGCCATGCAACAACGCCGCTGTTGGGAACTGCTGTCATCTTTACGCCTAATTCATAGAGAGCCATAACGGGGTTGCTGGACATGCAAACGATGTTCTCGGGGAATTCTTCTAATACAACGGGCTCTGTGAAGCCTCTCTTCTGCATATTTTCGGGATAAGCGATTGTGATGCCGCCTTCCTTCTTTTCTTCTGCGGGAGCGTTCTCAGAGGGTGTCTCTGCGGAAACTTCTTCGGAAGGTGCTTCTGCGGGAGCTTCCTCGGAGGGAGCTTCATTTCCGCAGCCTGCGAAAACGCTTAAGGATAAGGCACCTGCAAGTGCCAGTGCAAATAACTTCTTCATGTTCATTCTTCCTTTCGGTCTTTAAAATAATAATTCGTCTTCATCTGTGCGTATATCCTGACTTAATTCGAGGATCTTGTCTGCAAGATGTCTGTAAACATCCTTCATGGGCGAGGTCTCCAGCTCTTCAAAAACTGTGCCGCCCTTGGCTTCTGCCGCCTGAATATCGGAGGAACGGGGTATATACTGTATAACCTTTGTTCCTATCTCCTCGCAGGCCTTGTCTACGATAGCCTGCTCATTTTCAATGTTCTTGGCATTGAGAATAAGACCGCTGAGTTTAGCGTAGCCTCGGCTTCCGAAGTTTTTGATAGCCTGACCGATATTATTGGCTGCATAAAGGGCCATCATCTCACCGGATGAAACTATGAATACCTCTCTGGCATAGCCGCCTCTTATAGGCATGGCAAAGCCGCCGCAGACAACATCTCCCAAAACGTCATAGATAACTACGTCCGGTTTATAGGTTTCAAAGGCCTTCAGCTCTTCAAGCTTTTCAAAGGCTGAGATTATACCTCTTCCGGCACATCCGATGCCGGGTGTAGGACCGCCTGATTCTACGCAGTAAACTCCGCCGTAGCCTTTAAATACGATATCCTCTAATTTGAGGTCATCGCCTTTTTTTCTGAGCTGTTCCAAAACGGTGGGAATTCTGATGCCGCCCATGACGGTTTTGGTGGAGTCCGCCTTGGGGTCACAGCCTACCTGCATCACCCTTAAACCTTTCTCTGCCAGTGCGGCAGAAAGATTGGAGGTGGTTGTGGATTTGCCTATTCCTCCCTTTCCGTAAATAGCTATCTTTCGCATTGATTTCGACCTTTCTTGTTGTTGGCTTGTGTTCGCTTCAAATAGTTAGCTTAAGCTAACTTTGCAAACTGCCTTAAATTATAGACCATGAACTCTTAAAAAACATTAGAAATATTTACTCGTTTTTTCAAAATATTGCGATTTGAGATATCAGTTTTCATCGAAAAAACAGCTGTATCTGTGTTCATTATTTGTTTATAAAATAGTACAAATTTATTTATTGCAGATTCCTTCTAAACATACTATACTTTAGAAAAGTTAGCTTAAGCTAACTAATTTTGAGATGAGGAGTGTAAGATGAAAACTTCGATGACAGACCTGCTTTATAATCAGAAAAGCATATGTGAAGAATACGCCCTTAGCGGTCACCAGCAGGCTTTAGAGCTTATAAAGGAAAAATACCTTTCTGTCACGGAGGCCTATCCCCGACACTGTGAAAATTATCTCAATACACTTTTAAATTCTCTAAATGAATCGCTTTATCACTATGTTCTCTTCACAACGGAGATACACAGTTCCGAAAAGATATTTTCCCCCTTCGTACCCTCTGACAAGGAAGATATGACCGAGGAAGGCTTTTTGAAAAAGGCAGGAGACATACTTTCAAAGTACGAGCCCTGCTTCTCACGCTCTGCAAGCTCAAATAAGCACATCACAGATGCCTGCTTATTTATAAGAGAACATCTGAATGAAAATCTCACCTTGGAAAAAGTGGCCTCCTGCATTTATGTAAACAGATGCCATCTCTGCCACCTTTTCAAAAGCTGTCTCAGCATGAAATTTTCAGAATATATTACAAACGAGAGAAACGCCCTTGCAAAGACTTTGCTCTGCGACAACGGGCTCTCCATCGACGATGTGGCTGAAAAGTGCGGTTTCTCTTCATCGTCGTATTTTTCCACTGTATTCAAAAAATCCACAGGACTTTCCCCCAGAGAATACAGAAAACAGAAAATTGCATAACTTTCTTCTTACATAAAGGCTCATTTCGGTAAAACGAGGTGAGCCTTTTCCCATTGAAAGGTAAAATAGCCCTCCCCTTTTTATAAGTAAGGGCATTTTTAATCGTATTTTTTAGATATAAGCTGAGTTATGAGAACTCCTGCAAAGCATACTGCAACAGTCAAAGTTCCGTAGGCCATGGAGAGCCCCAGATCATATTCCTGGAGGGCGTTTACCATAGCTATGGAAACAGGCTTATTGTGGACTCCGTAAAGAAAGGCAGAGACAGTATACTCACCGAAGGTCCTCACATAGGCTATCACTGAGCCGGAGACTACAAAGGGCAGAACTTCTCGCAAAGTAACCTTCATAAAGGTCGTTCTGCTGTTGGCGCCCAGACTTTTTGCCGAATACTCAAGGTCGTCATTGAACTTTTCCATTGCTATGATATTGCTTCTCAAAAGCATGGGGATAGTTAGAAGCACATAGGCTATGGGAAGTATCATATAAGTGCCTATAAGCGGGCGTCCAAAGGAGAAAATATTTCTTTTATTGAAGGCATTTATGAGATTTATAGCTATGCTTCCCACAGGGATGGCTATGGGCAGCATGAGGCAAAGCTCCATAAAATGTGTGAACCTGTTTTTTCTTTTTACGGAGAAATAAGCTGCCGGAAGAGTTATGAGAAGAGCTGTGCAGACGGATATGAGCGTCATATTGAGGCTGTTTAAAAAGGGCTTGAGGACACGTCTTTTTGAGAAGATCCTCACATAATTATCAAAGGAAAAAGCTGTGGGCACTATTTTTGTCATAATATCCGCCGAGGAAGCAAAGGAAAGTATGCAGACACACAATATAGGCGAAGCTATGAATAAGGCTGCCGCCCATATGAGAATTTTTGCAATTCTGCCCTTTAAGCCTGTAAGGCTCAAAGGCACAAAAGGCGTTCCCTTGATATTATTCTGAAAAGTGGACTTTTCTTCCAATACTCTGAAAACCAGCATGACAAAGAGCCCCATGACCAGCATGAGTGTCACCTGCATTGATGCGGCATCAAGTCGGTTATTTATCTTGGAATACATTATCTGCGTGCTTAAAACCTTGTATCCTCCCAGAAGATTTGGTGCTGAAAAGGAGCTTATTCCCGACATGAAGGTAACTATTGCAGAGGAAAAAAGCGCCGGCTTTATGAAGGGGAAAATTATCCTTCTGAAGATGTAAGCTTTCCCTGCGCCCATGCTCCTTGCAGCTTCTATCTGGGAATGATCCAGAGAGGACATGGTGGAGGTCACATTCATATAAAAGTACACATACTGAGTGCAGGCATGAATGAAGAGTATTCCCCAAAAGCCCTTTATGCCCGAAAGCTCAAATACCGCAGAAAAAAGCTTGGTTATGATGCCGCTTTCTCCGTAAAGCTGTATGAAAGCTATGACTATCAGAACTCCCGGAACCATCATGGGGGTCAAAAGCAGGGTATTTAAAAGCTTCTTGCCCTTTATATCCGTCATAGATACAAAAAGCCCCATGGCTGTACCCACAAAGCCGCACACCAAAACCGTGGCAACTCCTAAAACCGCAGTATTTATAACTATCCTGACGCCCTGAGGCGAGGATAAAAACTCTGTGTAATTGCCAAAGGACAGCTCCTCTCCCACAGTAAAGCCGCCTATAAGCGTATTTACCATAGGGTAAATTATGAAGCCTGCTATAACCCAAAGTATGGGTATATACATGAAAATTCTGCTTATCTTTTTATTCATGTGTCTGCACCTTTAGTTCCGG
>SAMEA104404106__coassemble_993_pt1 | contig 24287 bp, 24 predicted proteins | sample SAMEA104404106__metabat2_low_PE_047 | metagenome-assembled genome bin SAMEA104404106 (sample SAMEA104404106) | Balaenoptera acutorostrata | reverse complement strand
CCACGTGTTCAGCTTGGAAGGCTGACATTCTACCATTGAACTACACCCGCATATTCACTTGAGTCTGTGTGGTGAGCTTTGCACATCTCTCTCACCAACGAGACTTATTCTACCAAATCCTCACGCATTTGTCAACACCTTTTTTAAAAAAAGTTTTGAAAAATTTTGAAAGCCTTTATCCGGCTTCATTTTGCGCTCTGTTTGGTCACGGCTCAAGGCCGTAGTTAGTATAATACTATATTTTAGAAAAAAATCAACCCCCTTTTTAGAAAAAAATCATTTTTTGCCAAATTCTTTTTTATACCCGAAATCCTCCTCTTTTTAGAAAGCTTATAAGACCAAATCTGATAATGACATTTTCTCATATAAATCACTTGAGAAAAATTTCCTTCTCTCTTATACTATTATATAGGCCCGAAAAAAAGCTTTTTGAAAGCATCTGATAAAATTTCTCAAAATCTCTTAAAAACCTATTGACAAGAGGAATCTTATCTGATATATATAATACGTTATGCTTTATCCCTACGGATAAGAGCATTATCCGTAAAAAAAGCTTATCCTTGCTCTCCTCAGAGTTGGGAGGGCCATATGACCAGAAGGAGGTGTTTTGAAATGGCAAAATTACAGGCAAATTACGAGACAGTTGCGATTTTCAATGTATCTAAGGGTGAAGAGGCTATTACAGCTCTCACAGAGAAGTTTAAGGCTCTTATCTCCGAGAACGGAACAATCACAAATGTTGAAGAATGGGGAAAGAAGAGACTCGCTTATCCTATCATGGACGAGAACGAAGGCTTCTACCTTTTCATCGAGTTCAATTCCAAGCCCGATTTCCCTGCCGAGCTTGATCGTGTTTACAAGATCACAGACGGCGTTCTTCGTTCTCTCATCGTAGAGAAGGGTGAATAAGAGGTGATTATCAATGTTGAATAAAGCGATTTTAGTAGGACGTTTGGTGGCTGACCCCGAACTTAGAACAACTCCCACAGGAGCTAATGTCTGCTCTTTCACAATTGCGATCGACAGACCTTATCAGTCCAAGGGAGCAGAAAAGAAATCGGATTTTCTCAACATAGTCGCCTGGAGACAGACTGCTGAATTTGTCAGCAGATTTTTCCAGAAGGGCAGGCCTATTGGAGTCGAAGGCTCCATACAGACAAGAGATTACGTCGGAAAAGACGGCGTAAAGCGCTATGTCACAGAGATCATCGCAGATCACTGCTTCTTCGTTGACAGCAAGTCCTCCGCAGGAAATTCTTACGGCGATGAGCCCAGAGAATACACTCCCTATCAGAATGCAGCTCCCAAGGCTTCCGAGCCCATGGGCGGCGTATCCTACCAGAGTGGTTCCGGAGATGACTTCCAGATAGTTGACGATGATGACCTTCCCTTTTAATTAAACGAAACGGGTTTTTAGATTTACAGTAAGGAGTTGAATAAATTGGCATTTGATAAGAGCGAAGGACGTGAATATCGTCCCCACAACAGAAAGAGCAGAAAAAAGGTTTGCGCTTTCTGCACAGACAAGGTTGGTACCATCGATTATAAGGATGTTAACAAGCTTCGCAGATATCTCTCTGACAGAGGCAAGATCGTTCCCAGAAGAGTAACAGGTACTTGCGCAAGACATCAGAGACAGATCACAGTTGCTATCAAGAGAGCAAGACATCTTGCACTTCTTCCCTACACAACTGATTAATAGAAGATGTTTTATGAGCTGCACTTCGGTGCGGCTCTTTTTTTACATCTTTATCCTTTTAGTTTTTTATAAATTATTGTTTTTAACTTTATATTATGATATAATCAGCTTATTAATTACTAAATATGCTCCGTTTAGTTTAAAATCACAGCGGAAAAGGAAGTGTTCGCCTTGGCATCTCGCACACAGTCATCAGAAGACTATTTAGAGACCATACTCATACTGAGAGAAAGCTTGGGAAATGTAAGGTCCATCGACATAGTCAATCACACAGGATATACCAAGCCAAGCATAAGCGTAGCTATGAAGAAGCTTCGCAACAACGGTTATATCAATATGGATAAGTCCGGATACATCACACTCACACCCGAAGGCGAACTTGTCGCATCCGAAACCTACAAAAAGCACTGCTTCCTCAAGAGCTTCTTTATGTCGCTGGGCGTCAGCGAAAAGACAGCCGAAGAGGATGCCTGCAAGATAGAGCATGAAATAAGCCGTGAAACCATCATGTGTATATTAAAGCATCAGGAAGATATCAATAAAGCTTTGAAAGAAAATGAAGGCAAATAAGCCTTTATATAAGTAGATCCGTCCTTTATACAGGGCGGATCTTTTATTTTATATCTGGTTTTCTATAAGGTTCTCAAGGCTTTCTCTTTTTATTATAAGCTTTGGCTTGCCGTCCTCTATCATCACAACGGCGGGGCGTGTGTGCATATTATAATTGGATGCCATGGAGTAGCAGTAAGCCCCTGTGGAATTTACGGCTATCAGGTCGCCCCTCTTTAATTTGGGAAGCTCTATGTCCTTTATTATAATGTCGCCTGATTCGCAGGCCTTTCCGCAGATGGTTACCTTTTCTTTTTCCGCACCCTCGGGATTTGAGGCGTTTACCGCATTGTACTCTGCCTTATAAAGTGCAGGTCGGATGTTGTCTGTCATGCCGCCGTCAACCGAAACATACTTTCTCACACCGGGAATATCCTTTACAGTTCCCACTGTGTAAAGGGTGGTTCCGGCTTCTCCCACTATGCTTCTTCCGGGCTCTATGACAACTGCGGGAAAAGGTTCTCCCAGTTCCATATAAAGCTTACATATCTTAGAGAGCATAGGTCTTAAGAACATGGCAAATTCCTGAGGTCTGTCTGTGGGAAGATACTTTATTCCGAAGCCGCCGCCCAAGTTAAACTCTGTCGGTACGAAATCATACTTTTCATAAAGCTCCTTCACAAGGTCCAGCACAACTGTCAAAGCTTTCATATGATCAGAGCCGTCCATAAGCTGGCTTCCCACATGAAAATGAAAGCCCAGAAGCTCCACATATTCCGATTTCAAAGCCTTTTCAAATACCGGCTCAAAGATTTCCTTAGCCATAGGTATTCCGAATTTGGAATCCAGATGTCCTGTCTTTATATAGGAATGGGTGTGGCTGTCCACCCCGGGGGAAACTCGCAGAAGGCACTTTATCTTTTTGCCCTCTCTTCTGCATTCCTCCTCCAGAAGCTCTATTTCATCCACTCCGTCCACTATGACCCTGCCGACGCCGTATTTCACTATGGCCTCTATTTCCTCAGGGCCTTTGTTGTTGCCGTTAAATTCTATCCTCTCAGGTGGAAATTCCGCTTTCAAAGCTGTGAAAAGCTCTCCCAGCGACACCACATCTAAGCTTAAGCCCTCGTCCTTTATTATCCTTGACATCTCAAGACAGAGAAAAGCCTTTGAAGCATAGGCAACCCTTGATTTAGGGAATTTCAGAAAATCGTATCTTAGCTCATTTATCTGAAATTCTATATCTTCCTTTGAGTAAACGATGAGAGGGGTTCCGAACTTTTTTCTTAGATCCTCACAGCTTACATTATCTATATAAAGCTGATTATTTTTAACTTCCTGCATATTTTTCTCCTACAAAAATTTTAATATATTCGCCTCCTCCATTATAAGCCATTTAGGGCGTATATCAAATATGGTTTTTGCACCAATTTCGCCCCCCATTTTCATCATATATACTGCACGGGCAAAGGTCAGCATCGCCCTGCCTGTAAAGTCTGGGTTAGAATCCATCTTAAGGTGAAATTCCGCACTTTCCCCCTTCCCAAAAGAAAAAACTCTTCCCTCGTGTGAAAGAAGGGAGTGTTTTTCCTGCATTTCAGCTTCGTCTATAAAATGCACATCCGTCTCAAAGCCCTTGAAATAGTCAGGAATATTGCGTATTTCCTCGGAAACAAAATCCTCATCCGCCCCATCTTCCAAAACTACAAAACATTCTCTCCTATGCAGTTTTTCTTTTGAAGCTGACAACATCTGTCCACTTTCCGCCTTTTTTATAAGCTCTATATTAGGAATTGTATATTCTTTAGCATCTATTACTTTTGGTATTTTCTTTAAAACCTGAGTATGCCCCTGACTTACGCCTTTCCCCCAAAAGGTCAGCTCCTGCCCATGGGGTATAAAAGCTTTTCCCAAAAGCCTCATAAGAGAGAATATCCCCGGGTCCCAGCCGCACGATATAAGAGCTGTTTTTCCGCCTTTTAATGCGGCTTTGTCCATGTTTTGGAGGTGTTTTTCTGCAAGCACATGATCATCGAAGCTGTCCACTGTATTGAAGCTTTCGGCAAGGCGTGGCGATATTTCCAAGGCCTCACCAAAGCTTCCTAATGTTATCAGAAGGACGTCTATCTTGTCCTTAAAGCTCATTATATCCGAGAAGCTGTAAATATTTAGTCCTGTTTCGGACTTTATATCCTTTCTCCTTGAAAATATTCCCACACATTCCATATCCGGGAAGCTTCCGAGGTTTCTCTCGATGCCCCTGCCCAGATTTCCGTAACCGCAGACAGCTATTCTTATCTTTTCCTTCACACCATGTCCTCCATTGAGTAAAGTCCATTTTCTCTTTCCTTTATAAATTTGGCGGCATTCATGGCACCTCTTGCAAAAAGGCTTCTTTTCAATGCGGTATGCCTTATTTCGATGACCTCCCCGTCGGAAACCAGTATGACGCTGTGTGTCCCCTTAAAGTCCCCGAACCTGAGTGAATTTATCTTCACATCCTCCCACATGGCATCCTTAAGACTTTGAGCGGTGCCGGAGGGTGCATCCTTTTTGTTTTCCCTGTGGATCTCCACTATCTGACCGCAGTAGTTTTCCTCAAGAAGCTCCCTCTTGCTCTTTAAAAAGTCCCTAAGTATCTCCACACCCATGCTCATGTTAGGAGAGTAAAAAACGGGTATGTGTGAGGAAGCCTTACGCAGAAGGCAAAGATCCTCCTCATTGAATCCCGTCGTCCCCGAAACCAGCGGAAGCTTATATTTTATAGCCTTGTTCAGTATGCAGGGCAGGTTTTCACGGCGTGAAAAGTCGATTATCACAGCCTCCGAAACGTCCGAAAAATTCTCCATGGAATCTATGTTGCCCAGAAGGCAGAAATCCCTGTTCTTAGGGACCTCCAGTGTCAGCACCTTTCCCATATTACCCCTTCCGGAAATTATTATATCAGTCATTTATAATCCCCCCTGCTATCATTTCTTCTTTCAGCTTTTTCTTAAGCTCCTCATTCGGCTCACAAAGCGGAAGCCGGTAGTTTGCCTCTATTAGTCCCATAAGCTGAAGGCAGTATTTTACCGGTATGGGATTTACTTCTTCAAATAAAAGCTCTGTCAGCCTTGCGTACCTTTTATAAATTTCCTCTGCTTCTTTAAATTTCCCTTGGAGGGAAAGCTCTGTTATCCTCTTTACTTCTCCCGGCACTATATTGGAAAGCACAGAAATAACTCCCCTTCCGCCGTTTTTTATAATGGGGATGGTGAGATCGTCGTTCCCCGAAAAAACCGAAGCTCTTTTTCCCGAAGCTGCGGCCATCTTCCTCGCCTTTTCTATATCCCCCGAAGCTTCCTTTATGCCCACTATGTTTTTAATGGTGAGAAGCCTTGCAAAATCATCCGAAGTTATGTCAACGCCTGTCCTTCCTGGAACATTATAGACTATGCAGGGAAGCTCAACGCTTTTTGCTATGCGCTCAAAATGCCTGTAAAGCCCCTCTTTGCTGCACCTGTTATAATAAGGTGTTATCAGTAAAAGTGCCGAAGCTCCCATAAGAAAGGCTCTGCGTGACATATATACAGCGTGTTCCGTGTTGTTGGAGCCGGTAGAGCATATTACAGGGACTCTCCCCCTCGCCTTTTCCAAGGTGAACCTCATAACTTCTATGTGCTCTTCATCACTTAAGCAGGCATTTTCGCCTGTTGTTCCGCAGGAAAGTAGGGCATCTGCTCCCCCTTCTATATTAAATTCCACCAGCTTTTCAAGGGACATTTTATCTACATCTCCGCATTTTTCAAACGGTGTCACAAGTGCCGTACAGCAGCCTTCAAATATCTCCAAAATCATCACACCCCTTCTGTTTTTATAAGGATCAGCCTGCCGTGCATTATTATATAAATACATATTTCTTGCGAGAAATTTGCCAATTTATGCATCTTTTTAATATCATCTGCAACTTTTGTGTATGTTAGACAAATTTAGCTTCCTGTACGCCCTGTGTTTCAAATTTGTTCACTATTTATCAATCTTTCGTTGACAAACCTCACAAATACTGCTATGATGGATAACAAATAATTTAACGGCTTAAAGCCCTAAACACAATTGGAGTGATCAACTATGAAAGAACGAGAAAAACTATCTTCGAGACTGGGATTCATTCTCATCTCTGCCGGATGCGCCATAGGATTAGGTAACGTTTGGCGATTTCCTTACATTACAGGAAAGTACGGCGGAGCAGCCTTTGTAATGATATATGTTCTCTTTCTTATCATTTTAGCTTTGCCCATTATCGTAATGGAATTTGCAGTAGGAAGAGCCAGCAAGACCTCCGCTGCACTCAGCTTTATGCGTCTTGAACCCACGGGAACAAAATGGCACCTTTACGGCTTCGGATGTATAGCCGGCAACTACCTTCTCATGATGTTCTACACCACCATCTGCGGCTGGATGATGTCCTACTGCGTCAAGATGGCACAGGGAACCTTCGACGGACTTTCCACCGAAGAAGTAGGCGGCGTATTTAATGCCATGCTTGCCAATCCCGGAGAGATGACCTTCTGGATGTTAGTCACCGTTGCCATCGGCTTCATCGTAGTAGCAAAGGGCCTCAATAACGGCGTTGAAAAGGTTTCCAAGGTTATGATGACCTGCCTTTTATGCCTTATGATAATCTTAGCTGCACGAAGCGTAACACTTCCCGGAGCTTCCGCAGGACTTAAGTTCTACCTCACACCCGACGTAGAAAAGCTCACAGAGCACGGCATCTTTGAAGCTGTATACGCAGCTTTGGGACAGGCATTCTTCACACTTTCCGTAGGTATCGGTGCGCTCTCCATCTTCGGAAGCTACATCGACAAGGAAAGAAGACTTACAGGTGAAGCTGTCTGCATCATGTGCCTCGATACATTCGTAGCATTCATGTCCGGACTTATCATCTTCCCCTCCTGCTTCGCTTTCGGAGTAAACCCCGGAGAAGGCCCCGGACTTACATTCGTAACTCTTCCCAACGTATTCAATAAGATGGCAGGCGGCAGGATCTGGGGATCATTATTCTTCCTCTTCATGTCCTTCGCAGCTCTCACAACTATCATCGCCGTATTTGAAAATATCATCTCCTACGGTATCGACCTCTTCGGATGGAGCAGAAAGAAAGCGACAGTTATCAACTGCATCCTCATCCCCATCCTCTCCATGCCCTGCGTATTAGGTATGAATGTATGGTCTGATTTCACCATCTTAGGACTTTCCATCGACGGCTTTGAGGACTTCTTAGTCTCCGATAACCTCCTCCCCTTAGGAAGCTTAGTATTCTTAATGTTCTGCGTAACAAGATACGGCTGGGGCTGGGACAACTTCATCAAGGAAACCGACACAGGCGCAGGCCTCAAGTTCCCCAAGATGATCAGAGGCTACCTCACATACGTTCTTCCCCTTATCATCCTCTTCGTATTGGTTATGGGATATAAGGCAAGATTCTTCTAAACTTAAAACACTAAAGAGAAGCCTTCGGGCTTCTTTTTTTATATCTATGGAAAGTAAGCTTGTTTTATGATAAAATTTAGCTATCACCTTTAAAGGAGAATGGATATGGCAACAGAACTTTTATCAAGAAAAGATGCTTATATAAAGGAATTTCACGCCGAAGTTTTAAAATGCGAAGCAAAGGGAAAGCTCTTTGAAGTTGTCTTAGATAAGACAGCATTTTACCCCGAGGGCGGCGGACAGCCCGGCGACACAGGCCTTCTCAATGAAGCTAAGGTAACAGATACACACGAAAAAAACGGCGAGGTCATCCACTACTGCGACAGGCCCTTAGAAGCTGGTACCACAGTTTCCGGCAGGATAGACTGGACACGCCGCTTTGACCATATGCAGCACCATTCCGCCGAGCACATAGTTTCGGGACTTGTCCATATGCACTTCGGCTATGACAACGTGGGCTTCCACATGGGCAATATAGTCACAGTTGATTTCAACGGCGACCTTTCCCCCGAGGAAGTTCTGGCCATCGAGCAGGAGGCAAATGCCGTTGTCTATGACGACGTGGAGGTCATAGAGGAATACCCTTCCCCCGAGGAATTAAAGACAATCAACTACCGCAGTAAAAAGGAGCTCACAGGCGAAGTGAGAATAGTAACCATCCCCGGAGCCGATGTCTGTGCCTGCTGCGGTACACACGTAAAAAGAACAGGCGAAATAGGCGTTATCAAGCTGACAGCTCCACAGAAGTATAAGGGCGGTGTGAGAATAGAGGTAATAGCCGGCAGAAAGGCCCTCCTTGACTACGATAATAAGGACAATATAAACTTTAAGCTCTCCCATCTTTTCTCCGCAAAGCCCATGGAGGTCTATGAGGCGGCAGAGGCGAGAATGGCTGAGATCGACTCATTAAAGCTTAAAGTGAAGGCCCTTCAGAATGAAATTTTCTCCAATATTGCCGATTCCATAGAGGATAAGACTTCCCCCGTCTTTTTGAATAAGGACTTGGACGGCAACGAGATAAAGGAGCTTACACTTACACTTATGAAAAAGCGTGAGGGTGTAAACATGGTGGTTTCCGTACCTTCCAAGGGTCCTGCAAAGTTCTGTCTCGGTGTGAAGGAAGGAGACCTTCGTGAAGTGAGCCGTGATATGCTTAAAAAGCTCAACGGCAAGGGCGGCGGCGCTGCCAATATACTTCAGGGCGTAATAAATGCCCCCGTGGAAGAGGCAGAAAAGCTCTTCTTTGAGACTTTTAAAAAGTAATCTGCAAATCAAACACAAAACAAAAAAGCAGGCAAAGATTTTTACATCTCTGTCTGCTTTATTTTTATCTTTTAGATTTACACCATGAGTAAAAAATAATCAAGCTTAAAATGCTGATTACTACTCCAAAGTAAAATGAGGCAAATAAACCCATATTTGAAAAAGCACCAAATAGAAGGTTTACACCGATTCCTATAATATTCATCAGCATGGCATTTATGCTCAAAGATGATGCACGGTTTTGAGATTTTACTTCTTCTTGCTGTATATTCAAAAAGAAAGGCTCAAAAAGACTTTGCGAAATGCAAAGAGTCAAAATCCCCACAACCGAAATAAAGGCACTTTCCGTCGCCGCTAAAATTAAGCATACAATAAACAATACCGCCGAAAAGGCGCAAATTGAATGTTTCTTCTTTGTCACACAGGCAGAAAATACACTAAACAAGCCTGCCACAGAAACCAAGATATAAACAAAGCCTATAACCGAATTTTCCAAACCGCACCGTTCATATTGAAGCTGACTTAAAAATGTTATTACCGCCTGATATGTTTCCGAAAGAAGCGCCGCTCCTAATAAAAACAGAATCAAGCTCTTGTTTGAAAATGTTATTTTAAATGTATCTTTGAATTTTTCGCATTTCTTTTCTTTGCTTATTTTAACTTCATTTAGAAAAAATGTTGAAAATGCGGCTAAACCATAGCTCACGCATGTCAATAAAGCTGCAAGCTTGTAGTTATCCTTTATAAATAGGGCAAATATCCCCGAAGAAATAAGGATACCGGTTGTTCCCATACTTTCATAAATTCCAAATACTTTTTGACTTGTTTCCTTGTTTTGGCAGGAAATATAAAGAAGCCCTGTATCCACACCGGAAAGCCCTGATAATACCACACTTAGCAAAATGCGTTCAATCAAAAACCACAAAAAAGAATCTGCTCTCCAAAATACAAGCTTCGACACGAAAAACAGAAAAGTGCAAAAAACAATAGTTTTCTTATAGCCTATTTTATCAGCTATAACTCCCCACGGAATCTCCAGTATCAGCATCAAAGCGAGGGATACGCTTTCCATAAGGGTGATTTGGAAAAATGATACACCACAGGCTTTGCGGTAAAGTGCGGAGACAGGCGCATAAAAGACCATACCTTGAAAAAAGGCAGATAGATACATCAAATATATATTTTTCTTCATAAATCAAAATATCCTTTCTAATTTGCACACAACAAACAAGACACCGATAAATCAGTGCCTAAAAATATATTGCGTACATTTTAGATTGGATAATTCATAAAATATATCTCCTAAACCTCTAATGCCTAAGCGTCAACTTAATTATATCGTTTCCCCAATAGAATACAAGCATAACCGCTGTTTATAAAAAAACTGACCCCTCTAAAAAGAGAAGTCAGCTTGATATTCGTTTTTTGTTATTTAGAAGAAAGTTCCGTCGCCTTTTCCCAGAAGCTCGGCTTCTGTTTTCTTAGCGGGGATGAAGTGGCCTATTATTCCCATTATAACTGCGGGAACTACCCATGAGAATCCGAAGGATGCACAGGGTAAAAGAGCTGTGATAGAATTCATGCCTGTGATATTTTCGATAACGCTTAAAAGAGAAGTCATAAATGCTCCCAGAGATGCCATTCTGTAAACATTTATGTTCTTTATCTTTTCGGAGAAAATGGTCATTATTGTGAGAACTACAAGCACAGGATAGATAAGGTCCAAGATAGGAGCTGCAAGGCTTATTATGTTTGTGAGTCCCACATTGGAGATTATGAAGCTCATCACACAGATGCCTATTACAAAGGCCTGATAGCGTATCTTCTGCTTTCCTAATACAACAAAGAAGTATTCTGCCGAAGCTGAAACAAGTCCCATAGCTGTTGTCAGGCAGGCGGCCGCTACTATTATGCCTAAAAGAACTACGCCGCCCTGGCCCATAAGCCCCTTTGTGATGGCTATGAGAAGCTCTGCCTGTGTGAGAACATGGCCGTAAACTCCGGAAACTGTGGCGCCTAAATAAGCAAGTCCGCAGTAAACAGCAAAAAGTCCTGCTGAGGAAATAAGTCCGGATATGGAGATTATTTTGTACTGTTCCTTCTTCTCTGTGTAACCCTTAACCACCACTGTGGAAAGCACTGTTACAGAGAATATCATGGCGCCCATCATATCCATTGTCTGATAGCCTGCCTTGATGCCCTCGGTGAATACACCGCCTAAGGAATTTGTGCATTCTATGGGGGTTCCCAGAGGATGAACAATGCCCTTAATGATAAGAAGTGCAAGAGCCACCACCATTATAGGGGAAAGGACAGAGCCTATAATGTCCATGAGCTTTGATCTTCTCAGGCAGAGAACAGCTACAAATGTGAAGAATATGAAGCTTGCTATCCATGAATTGAACCATGAAGGCAAAAGAGGTCTTATAGAAAACTCAAAGGTGGTTGCGGCGGTTCTGGGTATAGCTATCATAGGTCCCAGACAGAGTGTATTTGCAAGCACAATGATAAGGGATACCTTCTTGCCCAGAACGTCGGTCATGCCGTGTGTGCTTCCCCTCTTGGCTATCATAAGCACGGCCAGAAGAGAAAGTCCTATATCTGTGATTATGTAGGCGATAAAGCCGGAAAACCACTTTGATGAGGTTTCAAATCCTAAGAAGGGCGGAAAGATAAGATTTCCCGCTCCGAAGAACATAGCAAACAGTGCAAAGCCCATGACCATGCAGTCTTTGCCGTAATTTTTAAAATTCATTTTAAACTCCCCGTGGATATCGAAATTTTACCTTATTATTTTACTCCGCAAGATAAAATCGGAATATCAAAAGGAGGGCTCATTTATTTTTCCTGCGACAAAAAAGAAATGCCAAACGAAAATAGCTTCAAGCCACTAAAAGCTCTTTAATTGCTTTAAATCCCTAAATTGTTAAAGCAAAATAAAAAATCCTCATAAATAATCCCCATTTACGAGAACTGTGCTTTTTTCTCCTAACAACAAATAAAAAATCCTTTGGGGCGGCCTTTTTAAAAACCGCCCCTTTAGTTTATACGATTACTTTAAGAAAGCTTCGCAAGCTCTGAATGTTTCATAGAGGTCTGCCTTGGAAATAAGCTCAAAGGGAGAGTGCATGCTTAATACAGGAACGCCCATATCAATGGTCTTGATCTGTAATGCAGCTACAAACTTTGCAACTGTTCCGCCGCCGCCTAAGTCGATCTTTCCTAATTCGCCTGTCTGCCACTGAATACCGTTGTCATTGAAGAGCTTTCTTACAAAGCCTACAACCTCAGCAGGAGCATCGTTTGTGCCGCTCTTGCCCCTTACGCCTGTGTACTTTGTGAGAACGGGACCGTGGTTGATCATGCAGGAATTTCTCTTTTCGAAGCTGTCTGCGAATGTAGGATCATATGCAGCTCCTACGTCGGAGGAGAGACAGTAAGAATTTCTCATAACTTCTCTGTAAGAAACCTTAGCATTCTCAGCTAAATCTTCGATGAAATATTCTAACATTCTGGAGTTAAGACCTGTTCTTCCTTCAGAACCGATCTCTTCCTTATCAGCTAAAACGCAGATAGATGTGTACTCAGGCTCCTTAGCCTCTACCTCTGCCATGATGGAGGGGTAAGCACAGCATCTGTCGTCGTGGCCGTAGCCGCCGACGAGGGATCTGTCGAAGCCAACGTCACGGGACATATTAGCAGGAACAAGTGTAAGCTCTGCAGAAACGAAATCCTCTTCTACGATGCCGTACTTCTCAAAAAGAAGATTTAATACGTTGAGCTTTACCTTCTCGGAAACCTTGTCGTCCTTGAAGGGGTAGCTTCCTACGATAACATTTAATTCCTCGCCCTTGATGATCTCAGGTGCGCTTCTCTTCATCTGATCCTGAGCTAAGTGAGGAAGAATATCGGAAATAACAAATACGGGATCGCATTCGCTTTCGCCGATCTTAACATTTACTTCTCTGCCGTCATTTAAAACAATAACGCCGTGGATAGCTAAAGGAAGTGTGGGCCACTGATACTTCTTGATACCGCCGTAGTAGTGGGTCTTGAAGTAGCCAACCTCGTCCTTTTCAAAAACGGGCTCGGGCTTTAAGTCCAGTCTGGGGTTATCAATGTGGGAAGCAACGATTCTTGTTCCTTCATTGAGGGGCTTCTTGCCGATAGTAGCAAGAATAAGAGCCTTGCCCATGTTGCCGAAATAGATCTTATCTCCGGGCTTGTATTCCTTAGCCATGTCAAATTCCTTGTAGCCCTTTTCACGAGCTATGGAAATTGTTGTGTCATAGACCTCTCTCTCGGTCTTGCACATATTGATGAAGGACTTGTATCCTTCTGCGAAAAGGTCTGCTTTCTCGAGGTACTCCTCGTCCTTAGAAAGTCCCATGTTCTGCTTGTCCATGAAAAGCTTTGCTTTGAGCTCTTCTCCCCTGGTCTTTGCGTCTGCCATAGTTGAAACATCCTTTCCATTTAAATTTTGTAATTTCTGCCTTTAGAATATATCAGGATAAAGCTTAATATAAGCATCCTTGCTTTTTTCTACCTTCACAACATATTCCCTCGTTTCCTTAAAGGGTATGTGGTGAAGTGTTTCCCCGTCGTGGGAAAATTCCTCGTCAGCGAGCCATTTTTTCACGTTGCCCCGCCCTGCGTTATAAGCTGCCAGAGCGACCTGTTCACTTTCAAAATCCTCTATCAGGTATGAAAGGATAAATGTCCCGTATCTGATATTCACATCGGGTGAAAATATATCGTCGTAGGTCTCTTTGCCGTGAAGCTTCTCCTTTGCCCACTGGAAGGTGTCATAGGTTATCTGCATGAGCCCGTGGGCATCCATGTGTGAAACCGCCTCCGGGCGGAAGCTGCTCTCTGTCCTTATGACGGCGAAAACAAGCTCCGGCGGAACATCAAATTCCTTTGAAGCCTCAAATACCTGTTTTTCATATTTTACAGGATAAAGAAATTTTTGTATAGGCTTTTTAGAAATAAAAATTCCTGCAGCGATGATAATAACAGCTAAAAAAAGGAATCTGGATCTTTTCAATTTTACTCCTCGCTGCTGTCTGCCTTTTTATGTTCCTCTGCCTTCTTTTCCTCCTGAGCCTTGAGAAGTCGGCTGAAGGTGTTGCACATCTTTTCGACGGCATTTTCAGCTTCCTCACGAAGCTCTGAAAGACTTCCGTAGTTTTCGATAACTGCATCGCTGTTGTTCTTGAAAAATTCCTCGTCGTGCTGAGAAGCTATTCTCTGACGGGCTTCGGAATCTGTAAGATGGTCCCTCACTATTATGCGGCTGACTCTCTCCTCCAAAGGAGCTGTGACGGAAATGATAAAGTCGCAGTCCTTGTTGAGTCCGCTTTCAAATAAGGTGGGGGCATCCAGAATAACAATGGGCTTGCCCTTTTTGTCCATATCCTTGATAAGCGATGCTATCTTTGCCTTTATATAAGGGAAGATAATATCGTTAAGTCGTCTTAATTTGCCCTCGTCGCCGAAAACGATAGAGCCTAATTTCTTTCTGTTGAGAGTGCCGTCGGCATTTAAAATTGCGATAGAAAATTCCAGTGCAAGGTCACAGAGACAGGATTTGTCTGTGTCGGAAATAGAGTGTGAAAGCTTGTCGCAGTCGATGACATCTATTCCCTTCGCTGTAAGTATCTTGGCCACCTCGCTCTTTCCGCTTCCGGTCTGACCGGTGAGGCCTACAATTTTAATTTTCACTCGTCTAAACCTCCTCTATCTTAAATGCCGCCGCACGGATAAGCCTGTTGTAAACTCCCAGAGCTTCGTCCTCATGGGGGCATCTTACCAAAACGAGCTTTGCACCTAAGTCGTCCATTTCCCTAAGAAGTGCAAAAATAGTTCTGCCCTGACTGTCGGGATCGTGTTCAAAGCCGTATGGAATAGTATTTTTGGTAAAGTTCTTTTCTTCTCCCGAAAATACCAGTGCATAGGTGCCTTCGGGGCTATCTTCAAATTTCTTTTTAAAGCCCTCCAAGCTTCCCTTAACTAATATTACTTTTGCCTTGGGAGAATAATGCTTGTATTTCATTCCGGGGGAAGAAACCTTCTCGCCCTCTTTAAGGGGATTTATAACAGCGGAAGCTATGGACACTTCTTTTCCCAAAGCCTCTGATAATTCCTCGGCTGTTATCTTTCCGGGTCTTAAAAGCACCGGCTTTTCCCCTGCTAAGGTCACTACTGTGGATTCAATTCCCACGTTGCAGATACCGCCGTCCAAGATAAGGGGTATCTTGCCGTTTAAATCTCTCACACAGTGTTCTGCTGTTGTGGGGGAAGGAAGTCCCGAAAGGTTGGCAGAAGGTGCCGCAATAGGAAGATTAGAAAGCTCAATGAGCCTTAAAGTATCCTTATGGGAGGGCATTCTAACTGCCACGGTATCAAGTCCGCCTGTTGTTTTCATGGGGACCTTTGAGCTTTTGGGAAGGATGATAGTCAAAGGACCGGGCCAGAACTTATCTGCCAAAAGCTTTGCATCCTCTGTTATTTCCTCTACCAGCTCTCCCCACATCTTCATATTGCACACATGGACAATGAGAGGATTGTCGGAAGGGCGTCCCTTAGCTTCGTATATTTTAGCCACAGCTTCTTCATTGAGGGCATTGGCCGCAAGTCCGTACACTGTTTCAGTGGGGATAGCAACTATCTCTCCCTCTTTTAAATATTCCGCAGCTTCCTTAAGTGCGTTTTCATCCTGTGAAGGCTTAAGCTTTGTATCAAAAACCTGCTTTTCGTTATTAGTCATTGTTTTCAGCAGCCGCCTTGAGCTTTTCAGCCTGATCGTAGGTGATGATGGAATTTAATAATTCCTCAAGATCGCCGTTTAAGATGCTTTCAAGCTTATAAAGTGTAAGACCGATTCTGTGGTCGGTAACTCTTCCCTGAGGGAAGTTGTAGGTTCTGATTCTCTCGGAACGGTCGCCTGTACCTACCTGGCTTCTTCTCTCGGAAGCTATTTCGGAATCTCTCTTCTGCTGCTCGATGTCATAAAGTCTTGCCTTTAAGACCTTCATAGCCTTGTCCTTGTTCTTGTACTGGCTTCTTTCGTCCTGACACTCAACTACCATACCTGTGGGAAGGTGAGTAATTCTTATTGCGGAAGAAGTCTTATTAACGTGCTGACCGCCGGCACCGGAGGATCTGAACACGTCTATCTTTAAATCACCGGGATCAATGTTGATCTCAACGTCCTCAACCTCGGGGAGAACTGCAACTGTTGCAGTGGAGGTGTGGATTCTGCCGGAAGCTTCTGTATCGGGAACTCTCTGTACTCTGTGAACACCGCTTTCGTACTTCATTCTGGAGTAAACGTCCTCGCCCTCGATGGAGAAGGAAACTTCCTTGTATCCGCCTAATTCTGTCTCATTGAGAGAGATAACTTCTGTTTTCCAGTTCTTGCTCTCTGCGTACATGGTATACATTCTGTAAAGGTCATAAGCAAAGAGTGCGGATTCTTCACCGCCTGCGCCGCCTCTGATCTCGACGATACAGCTCTTGTCGTCATCGGGGTCCTTGGGGAGAAGGAGGATCTTTAATTCCTCGCTGAACTTCTCTACGTTTTTCTTGCCCTCTAACATCTGCTCGGTAGCCATTTCCTTAAATTCGGGATCTAAGCCGCCCTCTGCTAAAATCTCTTCTGCTTCTTCAACAGAATTTACTGCTTCCTCATATTCTCTGTACTTTGCAACGATGGGCTCTAAGTTTTTGTGTTCCTTCATAAGGCTCTTGTAAGCCTCGTTGTCATTGATAACGTCGGGATCCATAAGCTTTCTTTCTACTTCTTCAAATCTCTGCTCTGTTACCTTAAGCTTGTCTAACATATTAACCTCCGTATATTTTTTACGCCTTAGTGATCTGCTTTATATTTTTTTCAGCCTTGCTTCTTGTGATCATAAATTCTCTGTCACAGCCAAGGCATTTAAGTCTGAAATCGGCGCCTATTCTAAGCACCCTGAATTTATCGCTTCCGCAAGGGTGCTTCTTTTTCATAGAGAGTATGTCTCCTACATTTACATCCAAAATAACACCCCTAATCTTTTAAGAACAGGAAATTTTGTCCATACAAGACACATCTGCAATCTTTAATATTATAACATATAATTTATGGCTTGACTACGCTTTTTTCTACAAATATTTGCCCCTCTGAGAGAATATAAATAGCTATGTAATACTTAAAAAACAAGGGGGAGTAAAAATGACCTTTTTTCCCGAAGGAAAAATCATAAATACCGATAGAAACAAGCTTTTCACATCATCTTTGGAAAATTTAAAAACGGCTCAGAGCAAAAATATCATACTGGAAGGCGTGGCCGTGCTGTGCTCTTTCAATCACGATATAACCATACGGCTTTCCGACAAACTTTTCGGAGTCATCCCCAGAGAAGAGGGGGCTCTGGGCATAAAGGAAGGGACTTCCCGTGACATAGCGCTCATTTCCAGAGTGAATAAACCCTGCGCCTTTTGTGTAACAGGCTTCGAGGAAAGAGACGGTGTAATAACTCCTCTTCTCTCCCGCAGAAAAGCTCAGGAGATCTGCATGGAAAAATATATAACGAGGCTTTCTCCCGGGGATGTTATCCCTGCCGTCATAACCCACCTTGAGCCCTTCGGTGCATTTTGCGATATAGGCTGCGGCATATCCTCGCTCATCCCCATAGACCTCATTTCCGTATCACGCATAAGTCACCCCTCACAGCGCTTCTTTGTGGGACAGGATGTGAAAGCCGTAGTAAAGCGCATAGAAAACGGCAGAGTTTATCTCAGCCACAAGGAGCTTTTAGGAACATGGGAAGAAAATGCCGCTCTCTTTAACCCGGGCGAAACAGTCCCCGGAATAGTCCGCTCAAAGGAGAGCTACGGCGTCTTTGTAGAGCTTGCCCCAAACTTAGCCGGACTTGCGGAAGTTTGTCCCGAAGCTGAAACGGGGATGAGGTGTTCCTGCTACATCAAGAGCATCATCCCCGAGAAAATGAAGGTCAAGCTGATTATAATAGAAAGCTCCCTGCAAAAAGAGGGGGAAAAGGGTATAAACTACATCTTTTCGGGAAACCATATGGACAGATGGATATTCAGTCCCCCATCCTCCAAAAAAGTTATCGAAACGGTGTTTTAGATGTCAAAAATCTTAGGTCTTTTGCTTATTCATATTTCCGGCACAGGTATCATGTCCTTTTCACAGGGCTCCTTTGTGCTGTATGTAGAGGATGCGCTTCACTTCAAAAGGAGCGCATTTTTTCTTGTGGGCTCTTTGACCGTCCTTTTTTCAAGTCTTTCCCTTCCCCTTTTTAAAAAGGCAGGAAAGCGCCTCTCACCCTCATTTCTGGTAATCATATCCGCCCTTTGCGAATCTATAAACTATCTGGGCTTTTCCTATTTTGAAAGCTACCCTGTGTTTTTAGTTTTGGGCATATTAAACGGAGTATTTATAAACGGCATATCCTCCCCGCTTATAATCGAGGTCCTAAACTCTGAGTTTCCCAATAGATCGGGAAGGCTTCTCCCCTTCATACTATCCTTTTCCACCTTGTTTTCCTCAGTTTTTATAAATCTCCTCAAAATCATAAACGAGAGCTTTTCCTTCAGGTGGGGCTATCGCCTTATAGCATTTTCGGGGCTTTTCTTTTCTCTTGCAGGAAGCTTTCTCATAAGGGGGACAAGCTTTCACGCTTCCCCTTTTATAAAAGAGAAGCTCAATTTAAAGGACCGTAAGCTCTTTTCCTTCTGCCTTATACTCTTCTTTGGGAATTTTGCAAATCTGGCCCTTTTCAATAATCTCGTGCCCTTCCTCACAGAGCTGGGCTTCAAGCGAAGCTATGCACAATCTCTTTCCTCGCTTGTAGTTTTTGCAGTTGCCCTGTCGAGAATTTTGTGGGGCTTTCTCTTCCAAAAGAAAAACTCTGTGAAAGTGCTTTTTCTTCTCACCCTCTCGCCCCTTTTAGGAAGCTGTCTTTTCTTCTTTTCCTACGACTTAAAGCTTCTTGTCTACCCTTCCCTACTGTTTTTATCCTTCAATGCCTGCTTCAACGCCCTGCCTGCACAGAGCTTAAGCGCACAAATAAAAAAGGAAGGCTCACTTACCTTCCTTCTCTTTTCTTCAATTTTGGGGTCATCCTTAGGCTCGTCAACAGCCGCATTTATCTACGACATAATGAGAAGCTATAAATTTTTCTGGCTTTTTCTCATCTTAGCTTCTTTTGCCGTGAGCCTTTTAAACCTAAGACTTATCAGGCACTATCCCCATGACGGCCCTGTGGTTTCCGGCTAGATCCTTAAAGGGCTGCACCTTCTGATAGCCTGCATTTTTAAAGATCTCCTCAACTTCTTCCCTCTGTTCCCAACCTGTCTCAACCAAGAGGGCTCCGCCTTTTTTGAGGCTTTCTTTTCCCCTCTTAACAAGCTCCTTGTAGAAAAGAAGTCCTCTTTCGGGAGCTTCCAAAGCTGTGACGGGCTCCTTTTTGACTTCTATATCAAGACCTGCCATTTCATCTGCCCTTATATACGGGGGATTTGAAATGAGCATATCAAGCTTGGGCAAATCCAAAGGCTTCAAGACATCTGCATTTAAAGCTTTTACCCTGTCGCCTATTTCGTTAAGCTCGATATTTCTCTTAAGATAGCTCAGAGCTTCGGGATAAAGCTCAACAGATGTGCAGTTTACCTTTTCATTTTCGTGGGCTATTGCTATGCCGATGCAGCCTGTTCCGGCGCAAAGGTCGGCTATCTGAATATTTTCTTTTCCTTCTAAAAATTCCAGGGAAAGCTCCACCAAAAGCTCTGTATCTCCTCTGGGAATAAGCACGCCCTCACCGACATAAAAGGGCAGTCCGTAGAATTCCCACTTTCCCAGAAGGTACTGCAAGGGCTCACCTTCTGAAAGCTTCTTTGCAAAAAGCCTTATCTTTTCTGCCTTTTCCATATCAACTTCGTCACAGCATAAAGAAAAAGGGGGACGAGCCCCCAGTATATCTTCAAATATGCAGTTTAAATTGAACTTGGAAAAGTTATAAAGCTTCTTGGAATAAATTTCGTCATAAAGCTCTTTAACTAACATATTACCAGGCGTCCTCTCCCTTAACCTCGGGGATGCAGGGCTTCATAGCTTCGATAGCAACTTCCATCATGGAATCATCGGGCTCGCTGGTTGTAAGTCTCTGGAGCCAGAGTCCGGGAGCGGATAATATCTTGGAAAGAAGGTTATCGTGACCGCCTGCAAATCTGATTATTTCGTAAGCGATACCCACAACTAAGGGCAGGCAAACGAATTTCAGCAGGATCCTCATAGAGAGGTTATCCCATGGAACCATGGAGAATACCAGTACAGAAACTATAACTACTATAAGCACAAAGGATGTTCCGCAGCGGGGATGGAAGCGTATCTGCTTCTTTACATTCTCAACTGTGAGGGGAAGTCCTGCCTCGTAGCAGAAGATGGTCTTATGCTCTGCGCCGTGGTACATAAATACACGCTTTATGTAGCTCATTCGGCTCACCATGTAAACATACAAAATGAATATTGATATCTTGACTGTGGCCTCTACAAAGGAGAGGAGAAGTCTGCTGTCGGTATAGGGTCTTAAAAAGCCTATGAGAAGTGTGGGTATGATGATAAAGAGAGATACAGAGAGAAGCATTCCCAAAAGGACAGCCGCAAACTGTATAGCTGTCTCGTACTTCTTGCCCATCTTGTTTATGAGCCACTTTTCTATCTTGCCGGGTTCCTCGTCGTCAACGCCTGCCGCATCTGCGGACTTCATAAGGCACTTGAAGGCGGAGAAAAGGCTGTCAAAGAATGCAAAGATACCTCTTACAAAGGGGCACTTCTTGTACCACTTATTTCTGCTGGGGCTGTCCCAGGTTTCCACGCTGATGCTTCCGTCAGAAAGACGAAGAGCCATAGCGCTCTTTTTGGGTCCCTTCATCATTATTCCCTCTATAAGTGCAGAACCGCCTATGGAGGTTTTAAAGTTTTTATTTTCAGTATTAGACAAAATCGTTCCTCCGAATAAATAATTTGATAATGGTTATCATTTTTAAATAGTATAACACTTAAGTTGCCTATTTTACATTTAATTTTTAAGAAACAGTTAATTTTGTGAAGGTTTTTGCTTTTCCGCCTTCATAGCGCTGTATTTTTTGTCGGTGGGCAGTTTTATTGTAACTTCTGTCCCCTCACCGAAGACAGAATCAATATCAAGACTTCCGCACATCTGTGTGATTATCTCGTCTGCCACAGCTAAACCTATGCCGGAGCCTCTTCTTGTGTAGTTTGTTTTATAGAATTTCTGCTTTACATGGGGAAGGTCCTTTTCGCTTATGCCCTGACCGTTGTCCTTTATCTTTACAATGTAGCAGTCGTCCCCTGCATCGCAGGAAACATCTATCCTCTGGTCCTTCTTTTCCTCGGAATACTTGATGGCATTGTCGATTATATTGATAAATACCTGTCTTAAGCGGTTTTTATCACCGTAGACTATAGCCATCTCGATATTTTCCTCGTAGTTGAAGTCTATGCCCTCACGCTTTGCACGCTCGGAGAACATGATAACTACGTCGCAGAGTTCAGCCAGCATATCTATCTTTTCGATGTTGAGCTTAAGTCTGCCCGACTGTATTCTTGAGAAGTCCAGAAGCTCCTCCACCATGCCGGAAAGTCTGTCGCTCTCCTTTATGATTATCTTCATGCCCTTTTCCAGCATTTCGGTGTCCTCGGGGCTCTCCAAAATGGTTTCGCTCCAGCCCTTTATCGCTGTGAGAGGTGTCCTCAGCTCGTGTGAAACGGAGGATATGAAGTCATTTTTCATAGTTTCGGAATTGGAAAGCTCCTCCGCCATATAGTTGATGGTGGAGCACAATTCGCCTATCTCGTCATCGTTTTTGATGTTGAGTCTTGTCTTAAAGTCGCCGTGGGCGATCTTCTGCGCTGTCTTGCCTATTTCGCCCACAGGTATAACTATGGAATTTATAAAATAGGAGCCTGAAATAAGCATCAGAAGCACCATTACAGCTCCGAAGGAAACTGCAAATATCATTATAGTCATGATACAGCTGTCCACGTCGGTCAAGGATACTACCACTCTTACCGCCATCAGGTTTGCATCCTTCACAGGGGAAAGAATGCTGACCGCCATGATATTTTCATTTCCTGCGTTGCCTCTATATTCTCCCACCATATTGGGGGATGTGCAGGCCTCGTCAAAGTCGGGCATATACATCTTTTCCTCTATTTTAAAGCCGGAGGAGGTTGTAGTTACGTTGCCGTCACGGTCCAGCGCCATAAGCTCCATTTTATCTCTCATGGCGAAGTTTTCTATAAGGTTTCGCACCTCTTTTTTGTAGTCAACGGAGCCATCGGAGGAATATCTCTCCAAAAGGCCGCCTACCATGTTGCTCTGTGATAAAAGCAGCTGGCGCACAGAGTTATAGTAAAAGCTTCGCACGCCGAAACCGAAGATTATTTCCACCACAACTATGATAGCTACGATAACTCCCAAGTTTCCCGTAAGCCATCTTGTGGTTATTTTTTTGTGTGCCAAGCTCTCACCTCCTTACAAAAAACCTTTTGCTACTTTAAATCCCACTTGTAGCCGAAGCCCCATACAGTTGCTATGAACTTTGGCTTGGAGGGCTCGTCCTCTATCTTCATTCTCAGGCGCCTGATATTAACGTCAACTATCTTTTCGTCGCCGTAGTAGTCCTCGCCCCAGATAGCGGAGAGAATTTCGCCTCTTGCCATAGCCTTTTCGGGGTTCTTGATGAAGTATTCCATTATCTGAAATTCCACCTGTGTAAGCTCTATTTCCTCGCCGTTTTTGAGAAGTGTCCTGCTCTTTAAGTTGAGGGAGAAGGGGCCGGAGGATATCTCATTGTCGTTCTTCTTGGGAACTGCCATGGAAACTCTTCTGTGGAGAGCATCCACACGGGCTAAAAGCTCAGAGGGAGAAAAGGGCTTTGTGATGTAGTCGTCTGCACCTAACATAAGTCCGTTTACCTTGTCCATCTCCTGACTTTTTGCGGTGAGCATAACTATGCCCACGGAGTCGGATATAGCCCTTATCTTCTTGCACACTGTGAAGCCGTCCATCTTAGGCATCATAACGTCCAAAATAACAACGTCAAAAGGTTCGTCCGCCTTTTCGTATGCGTTGTAGGCATCCTCGCCGTTATTGAAATCAACTACTGTGTAGCCTGCTCTTTTTAAATTGATGACCACAAATTCTCTTATGGCATCTTCGTCTTCTGCTATAAGGATCCTTTTCATTTAAGCCCTTCTTTCTTTTTTTGATAAAATTTACTTATTTAAGAAAATGTACCCACGTGGAAAAGCTTCAGAAGCTCCTGGAAGGTAAGTGTGAAGCCGGGGTATTCCTCGGCGGGGATGTAGCACACATATCTCTTTGAGCCCACTTCCGAAAGAAGCTTGTAGTCGTGTATCTGGAGCTTGTCCTGATACTCGTTTGCATCCACTGAATTTATACGCAGTATTTCAGCTACTATTTCCTGACCGTTGTATATATAGAATCTCCACTCGCCGGTGTCGCTCTGCTTTTTAAGTGTTACAGAGTCGCCCCATGAAGCGGGCATTTCGAGATAATAGCCGTCCTCTTCGTTGGCTATAAGCCTCTTAATATATTCGGTCCTGCCGTTTTTCATTGTGACGTAGGAGGTAACATATACCTTTTCGCTGTCCCTTGCATTTTCATAGCCGGGAAGAATTGAGGTGACAGGTATATCTATTGCGCCGTCGCCGTTCACATCGTCGCAGAGGAAGGGTGATTCCTTTCTTAAAAAGCTCTCGTAGATCCCCACCTCTTCGGCGTCTATCTCGGAAAGTGTGGAATTATCCACTGCCACCAGCTTCGTCTCAAGATCTCCGGAGGAAAGAAGCACATCTGCAAATATGCAGTTTAAGTTGTCGGTTAGCTTTCCGAAGGTAAGCTGCTTGTATTCCTTTATATTTTCGGGCATGGATAAAAGTCCCGAGGTCACTATCTTGCCTGCTCTGAATTTTACAAGGCGCATGGTGGAGCGAGTATTTGTCTTTGTAGCTAAGATTATCTCCATAAGCTCATTTTCGTCCACGTTTTCTATGAGCATATCCGTGTAGATAAATTCCACCTCGTGGGCCTTGTGGGCGTCATTTCCGTCGAAGCTGTAAATGCAGCAGGAGGAGTAATCCTCGCCGGGGATGGACCAGCCTACTATGATATCCTCCCTGTTGGAATCTGTTATCTTGGCAAAGGACACCATGTCTATATCGGAGGAAGCTGCGGGTATCTCTCTC
>SAMEA104404106__coassemble_983_pt1 | contig 24491 bp, 26 predicted proteins | sample SAMEA104404106__metabat2_low_PE_047 | metagenome-assembled genome bin SAMEA104404106 (sample SAMEA104404106) | Balaenoptera acutorostrata | reverse complement strand
AATGGGAAGTGTTAGGGCTATAAGCGAGGCCGATCTTCTTATAGTGGGCGGAACTTCTTTGAATGTTTACCCGGCGGCAGGCTTCTTAAATTACTTGGAGGGGGAGCTTATAGTTGTTATAAATAAGAGGGAAACATTTATAAATGGCTCTGCCGAGCTGGTTATAAATAAAAAATAGGGGAAACCTTCAATGAGGTCTCCCGCTATCTGGGTTACTAATGTAACTGATTCTTTTTTGTGATGCTGAAATAGATGTGCATGATGGTCATGGCTATCAATATGCCGGCCGCCATCGCTATCATCAGAAGAAGTGTCGCTATGGCCTTGTAGAAGAAGGACACCCAGTCCTGACGCATGGCAAAATTCAAAGTGAAATAGAGGGAGCCTCCCGGAATAAGAGGGATGAATCCCGATGTGAGGAATACCGTTGCAGGGCAGCGGTATTTTCTTGCCATAAATTCAGAATAGAAGGTTAAAACTGCGGTCGCAAATATGTATCTTATGGGTTCGGGCGGAAAGATCGGGATGAGAAGCACGCAGACACCCCAGCTTATAAATCCGCCTAAAGCCGCAGGGATAAGCTTCTTTCCCCTTACATTAAAGAGGATGGAAAAGCCTAAAGAGCCGCAGCAGCCTGTAAATACCTGCAATATTTCGGGAAAACCTATACCGTTCATATCTTTCCCTCCCTTAGACCAGCATACCTGCGGAAGTGAATCCCAGGGCTACTAAAAATGCTATTGTCATTGACTGGAAAAGACGGCTGGTGCCTGATATAAAGTCGCCACCGAACATATCTCTTATAGAATTGGTCATAGCTATTCCGGGGATAAGCAGCATTATGTTTCCTATGCTTATACTTGCGAAGTCAAAGCCTATGCCCAGCTTTATAAGAATTACATTGTTTAGTCCTGCCAAAAAGGAGCAGGCGCAGGTGGTGAACATTCCGTCTATCTTGAATTTCACAAAGAGAGTTTCCCACAGGCACATCACGACTCCTGTGATAGCCGCCGCAGGCATATTCATGAGATTTCCGGAAAAGAATGCGGAGAAAGCCGCAGATATAAAGGAATAAGCTAAAATGTTGAGATAGAGAGGATAGGTGGGTGTCTTTTCTATTTCTAAGAGCTCTTTCTTTACAGTTTCCGTATCGGGAGTATCCCTGCATATGTCTCTTGAGAGCTGATTGAGCTTTTCCATCTTGTGAAGATTGAATTTAGAGCCCTTAACTCTTCTTAACTGGGTGTAAGCTTTACCGTTGTTGTCAATCGAGGTGACAATAATTCCGGCTATTACAGTAAAGACGTGGGTTGTCTTTGCTCCGTAAGCTGTCATTATTCGGTTTATCGTGTCCTCGCATCTTCCTATCTCCGCACCGGCGATAAGGAGCTTTTCACCTACATCCAGAGCAACAGACATATAGTCTTCTAAGTTTTCGTTTTTTAAATCTTGCTCCAAAGCTAAAACCCTTTCCGTATTTTTGCAAACTAAGAATAGCATTATTTTACTCTTTTGTCGATAGTTTTACAGTAATTTATGACAATGTGCCAAAGCTGCAAAGCTTAATTTGCCATTATATAAATTTACAGGATATGGTATAATATCAGATATGCTTAAAGGAGGGAAATGACCTGAAAAGACCGCTTTTTGTAATAAGCCTCATATCTGTTTTTATAGTATACTGCTTTAACTTCCTAAAGGAGGTGCAGGCAGGGACAATAGCTTTTATAATTTTAGCCCTGTGCCTTTTCCTTATTAAAAACAGGGAGCTCAAGGCTGTATTTTTAATATGTATACTTCTGGTGACAGCTTCTTCTTCCTTCTTTTCTATGAAAAATTCCGCCCTTGTAAAGGACACCCGTTCAAAGATGGGAGATTACAGCTTCGCAATTTACGATGTAAAGGAAAATGTGAGAAATGTAACCTTGAAGGGAAAGCTCTTTCTTGAGGACGGCAGGAGCCTCAGTGATATGAGCATCTATCTTGTGCCTCAGGGAAAATATGTCCCAGGTGATATTATAAATATCTCCGGCACACCGGATTTTGCAAAGGGTGAAAATATAGCTCTTTCCCCGAAGCTCTCGGGCGCTTCGGTAACATCGAAGGGCAAAGCTGTGTATAAGCCCTATTACTACGCAGGCAAAATGCGAAAAGCACTCAATGAGGCATCGCTCACCATAACAAATAAGGAAATTTCAAATCTTTTTCCCTCGCTTCTCACAGGCAGTAAAAATTATCTCACCCGTGACCTCAAAAGAAGCCTTTACGACGGGGGTATAGCGCATATAGCCGCCGTTTCGGGACTTCACTTAAGCGTTATAATTTCCTTCGTGTTCTTCCTGTTCCCTATGGGAAGGAAAATAAAGCTGATAACAGCCTTTTTCCTCTGCATTTTCGTAGCAGGGATATCGGCTTTTTCGCCCTCTGTATTGAGAGCGGCAGTTATGGTGCTTATTTTTCTATCGTCGGGCATATTTAAAAGAAGCAGCGACGGCATCACATCTCTGGGACTTTTTATCTTTTTGGCTGCCGTAATATCCCCGAGACTTCTCTTTTCCCTTTCTACATGGTTTTCCTGCCTTTCTGTTTTCGGAATACTGAGCCTTGCGCCCTATTTTTCCGAAAAGCTTTCATTCTTATGTGAGGTTCCTGTTGCGGGCTTTTTAATAAAGGGGCTTATTGTCTCCTTTTCGGCAACTATTCTCACCCTGCCTGCCTCGCTTTACTTTTTCGGCAGCTTTTCGGTTTTGAGTATATTCCTAAATGTGCTTGTTGTACCTTTAGTTTCTTTTGCCTTGCCCCTTCTGTGGGCAGAGGTGATGTTTATACTTATATTTGGTTTTCACATCCCTCTTTTGGATATGAGCATAACCAAAATATGCGAAATTATAGTTTCCATGTCTGATTTCATAGCTGACAAAAATATGCTCATGCTCTGCGGATATAAGCTGTATCTGCCTTTGCTCCTAAGTTTATTTGCAGTTTCTCTTTCTGTGCTGGCTTTAAGAAGGAGAAATTTAAGAAGCTTTTTCCTTCTGGTGCTTATCTTCATAAGCTCGGGACTTCTTTGCGACAAGCTCTACACAGAATTAAACAGCGAAGATATATTTGCTTTTTACCCTGAGGATATGAGCTGTGCCGTAATAAAAAACGGCGAAAACGCAGTTCTGATAGGAAACCTTACCGACAGCTTCACTTACGAAAGCCTTAGGAGCGCTATGCGAAAATACGGCGTAAGGCAGGTGGAGGCACTTCTTTGTGACTATGACGAAAGCGCTTCCGGCGTGCTTATAGATTTTCTCCAAAGCTTTGATTCCGAAGATCTTATTTTGAAAGCAGGACTTGCGGATACAGAAAATCATCCTCCCCACAGCTTCATAGAGAAAGCCGGGGGAGAGTGTACTTACAGCAAGGACGAAATTTCTTTTTCAATAGGTGGATTTACAATCTTAAAAACAGAGAAAAAATGTGATATAATAAATAATTATAGAATTACCGAGAGCCGAAAAATCAACATATCAAGGCTCTTATCAGGAGTTAATTATGATTTTAGAGGAAAAGGACTTTAAAACCCGGCTTAGAAGAAATGACATCCACCCCAGATGCCTTCTTTACGGAGACGAAAATCTTCTCAAGCTTTCATATAGAAAAAAGCTTTATGAGCTTTACGACAGAGAAGGCTGTGCCTGCGAAGTTTATGAAAGCCGTGACGCAGATTTCAATTCTCTTTTGGAGAGCTTCGGCATGATATCCCTCATGGGCGGCCAAAGGGCGGTTTTCATAGATGATTTTGAAAGCTCGCTGGTGCATCCCGCGCTGTGGGAGGATTTTCTTAAATTCTGTCAGGATGCCTCCACAGGGGTTAAGCTGGTAATAACGACCTCTGATAATTTCGATCCCAAGGGAAAAGCCAAGGATAAAAAGCTTCTTGCCCTCTTTTCAAAGGACCTTTACGCAGTAAATATCCTCAGGCACACAGGAAGCCTGCTCCGTGACGAGATACGCACCCTCTGCAAAAAGGACGGAGCTGATCTTTCCGGCGACCTTGCCAATTATATGATAGAAATTTGCGGAGAGGACCTGGAGCTTCTTAAAAACGAGTGCATAAAGCTTTGCACCTATGTGGGCGAGGGCGGAACCATTACAAAGGAACATATAGACACCGTCTGTGCAAAAAAAGCAGAGGCCAATCTCTACAACCTCACCTCCTTAATACTTGCAGGGGATGTGCGTCAGGTCATGAGCGAGATAGATACGCTTCTTGCACAGAAAACCGCCGTGATCCAGATAGTTATAAATCTTGTGATTTCCTTCTGCGGACTTTACAGCGCCGCCTGCGCCAGAGAAAAGGGCAAAAGCTCTGAATCTGCGGCAAAGGACCTAAATGAAAAATTCCCGTGGAGAATGAGAAACTATTTCAGAGATTCTTCCAAATACGGCAGAAAAAACATCTACAAAGCTTTGGATATATTTATAGAAGCTGAAAGCGACCTTAAGAGCAAGTCTCAGGAGGACAGAGTCACACTGGAGCTTGCCTGCATAAGAGCCTGCGAAGCTTTGAGGGAAAGGCAGTAATTTATGCTTAAAATAGATATCCCTGTAATTGTGGAGGGAAAGTACGATAAAATAACAGTTTCCTCTGTGGTGGAGGCAAATATAATAGAAACTCACGGCTTCGGAGTTTTCAAGGACCCCGAGCTCAAGGAGTATTTGAAAAAAGCTTCCCACGAAAAGGGCATAATAATCCTGACCGATGCCGACAGGGCAGGGCTCAAGATAAGAAACTATATAAAAACCTTCTGCGGTGAGGGAGCTAAGATATATAATGTCTACCTTCCGGAGATAAAGGGCAAGGAAAGACGAAAGGACAAAGCTTCTGCCGCCGGACTTCTGGGGGTAGAGGGCACCGAAAAGGAGCTTATAGAAAAAGCTCTTTTGAAGTTTACAAAGGAAGTTCCCGAAGATGAAAGACGCCTTACAACAGCTGACCTTTTTAAATTCGGTCTTTCGGGGAAGAGCGATTCCGGGGAAAGAAGGAAGAAACTTCTTAAAATAATGGGACTTCCCACACACCTTAATGCAAATTCGCTTTTGAAGGTGCTCAATACCAATTACACCTTCGATGAAGCTGTGAAATTATTAGGAGAGGAAAAATATTAATGGCACTTACAGATCTGAGCTTTATATTTCTTATCCTTCCCGTTCTCACCGTCCTGGGATTTTTCATAAGGGGCAGGGGAAGGGATGTAATGCTGTGCCTTTTTTCACTTCTCTTTATCTATATGTGCGACAGCAGAGCATTTTATCTTCTGCTTCTGCCGGTTTTGGATATGGCGGTCATACACTTTTTAAGAAGGTCGGACATGGAAGAGGAAAAAATAAAAACTCTCCTCACCTTCTTGATAGCAAAGAGCCTTGCATTTTTTATAGTCAGGGAGATATTCTTTGTTCCGGCAACACCTGTGGGAGCTTCTATACTCTTCTTTGACATAATGGCGGTAAATTATTTCAGGACCAGCGGAAGAAGTATGAGCGAACTTGATTTTGCCTCCTATGTGCTTTTCTTCCCGAAGCTTTTTGCAGGACCTGCCGTATCACCGAAAGCCTACCTGCGAAACCGTGAAAGGGGCTTTTCTCTTGAGATGTGTGCAGAGGGCATAACACTTTTCATCTGGGGCTGCGGCAAGGAAGTTATACTGGTAAAACAGCTGGACGGCATGATCTCCAATCTCTTTTACCACTACGAAACAAGCCCGTCGGTCGTATTTTCATGGGCGCTCACACTCCTTTGCACATTAAAGGTATATCTATATCTCTCTTCCTTCGGCGATATGGGCAGGGGAATAGGCAAGATGTTTATGATGGATATGCCCAAGGGCGCATTTTACCCCTTCTTCTCCTCCTCGGTGAGAGAATTTATTAAGAGGATGGGGCTTTCTTTGGCCGAGACAATGGGGAGTGCTGTTTCCTACTGGGCCTGCGACTTAAAGAAAAAGACGAGGAACTATATATCTTCCTTTATGTGCGTGATTTATATAAATGCGCTTTTGAGACCTGTGGGAGCTTCATGGGGATTTTCGATTTATATGGGGCTCTGCCTTTTGCTGGATAACTTCGTGATATCAAAGCTGAGAGAAAAGTCACAGGCCGCATCCACCGTTCTGGTGCTTTTGTCTGTGCTCCCTTCCTTTACATTCATACTTCCCATGACGGGGATGGAGACAGCAGGCTTTATACTTAATATGACAATGCTCAACGGAGCACCCTTCATGCTCCCTTCCACCATGTATTTTTCTGCGGCAAATATAACTGCGGTGGTTGTTTCCTTCGTAATATCCACAGGCTTTATATATGCAGGGGGAAGCTTCATCAAAAAGATGTCTCCCAAAGCTTTCAAAATATCTGCGGTGGCAGTTTTGTCGGGCATAATGGTGCTCATAGCTTCCTTTGCACTTCTGGAAGGGGGAATATAAATGGAAAAGTATCTTTCTGCACTTCTGGTGCTGATGTTTCTTCTTCCGGCAGTAATAGTCGGTTTTTACGGAATGGTGAGCGATGAAAAGATAGAAGCGGGGGAAACTCCCTACCAGTATGTAGAGCGCATAACCAAAAAAGCTGTTTCACTTTCGGATGATATAAAGGAAATTGCGCCGAAGCTTCTATACACAATGTACCCCTCACAGCGAGACGGCATCTTCATCACAAAGAATTATCTTCTGGAAGATGTAAAGCCCGGTGATTTCGCCATCGAAAACAGCAGGACTGTGAAAAAGTTCTGTGAGGAAACAGAGATACCCACTTATTTTGCAATAGTTCCCACCTCTATCGCCATAAAGCAGGAGGAACTGCCTCAGAGAGCTGTAATTTTCAATCAGAAAAAGCTGATAGAAGAGTGCTATAAAGCTTCCGGCGGTCTTGTAAAGGGAGCTGATGTTTATTCAGAGCTTTTCGCCGTGAGAGATCAGTACCTTTATTACAGGACAGAACCTCTCAATACCTCACTGGGCGGCTACTATATATATCACTCGGTGATGAAGTGCATGAGAGAAAATCCTCTGCCTATAAGCGACTTCTCGGTTTTCCACAGACAGGGCAAGCTCCTTGGCTCCTTTGCAGAGAGAGTAAACCTAAGGGGCATACAGTCGGATATAGCTTCTATATATGAGTATCAGGGCGACAAGAAATACTCCATGCTCCATATGAACGGCAGCGAAGTGAAGAAATACTACGACCTCACCTCAAGAGGCTATTACGAGGACGGATTTGTCACTATAAACGGCGGTCCCGGCCCCAGAATAGAGATATCCTCCAATGAGGGCAGCCTTGGAAATCTGCTCCTTATAGGAGATAAAAACGCCATAAGCGCACTGCCTTTCTTTGCGGTGGACTTCAAAAATGTAACCTATATAGACCCTGCGAGACTTTCCCTTGAGGAAATCCTTTCCATAGAATTACAAAATTATGACAAAGCCGTTTTTTGCTACAATTCACAGAAAATTACAGAGGATATGGGGCTTCAAAAAGCCATTTTGGCAGGTTTCGGGGCCAAATAGTTACAAACTAATTACAAATATATAAAAAAGTGCTTGCATTGAAAAATACTCTGTGTTATAATCAGGGCATAGAAGAGGTTTTCCACACTCTTTTAACCTAAACATCAATAAGTTAAGCGAAGTGGAGAGCGCTTATCTTATAAAAACCAAAATTTTAAGGAGGAAAAAATAATGAAAAAATTATTAGCTATGACATTAGCAGTTGCTATGGTTCTTTCCTTAGCAGCAGTTTCTTTCGCATCTTCTGATGTAAAGCTCGACTACATGCTCGACAGAGGAATCTTTGGTGAGCCCTGCTACTACGATTCTGACGATGATGCAAGAGTTGTAAAGTACAAGGATGGTTATGTATTCGAATATGGTGAGACTATTTATCTTCCCTTAATCGGTACAGAAATTACTGAAGATGGTAAGGCTGGAACAGTTAAGACTTTAATTTCTAAGTCCAATGCTGTCGATGGCCTCAAGGTTAAGACATCTTTTGATTTCGGTGAAAAGTATGTTGATTCTGTAAAGATCACACAGAAGAAGATTGACACATCTGTATATGACGCTGTTGATGGTGCTGTAAAGCCCGCTAAGCTTGAAGTTGGTAAGTCCTATGTATACTTTGTAGCAGTTAAGCTCAAGGATACACTCAAGACAGATGCTACTGATGTTATCGGCGAGCTCCAGTTCGACAAGTCTGCTACAAGAAACAAGGCTATTGATCCCAATGGTAAGTATGACGATGAATTCGATTATAAGAAGGATACAAAGAACTTTGGATTCGAAGTTAAGTATGCAGCTCCTGACAAGGACGTTGACGTAGTTACAGACGATCGTCAGTTATTCAAGTTCAGCGACCTTGATGATGATGAGTATGAAATCGCTCTTATCGACTCCGACATCGCTACATTCACATTTGACGCTCGTGGCCAGAAGGACATGGTTCTTGCTGCTAACGATGACTTCAACGGTGCTATCTCCGCTAAGTATCCCACAGCTAACTTAGAATTCCTCAATGTTGAGGCTTCTGATTCCTTCAACAAGCTCGGAACATTAAGAGTATATGCTGAGGAAGGTTACTACCTCTACGCTCTTAACGAGAACGGTGAAATCGTAAATGCTAAGGCTAAGTACGACAAGGACGATGAGTGCTACGTTATGAGAACAAGAACATTAGGTTCCTTCGTTCTTTCTGACGAAGAGCTCGTAGCTGAAGCTCCCGTTGTTCCCGAAGTTAAGCCCGAGAACAAGCCTTTCAACCCCGGCACAGGCGCTGCTTGCTAATTATTAAGTAAGTTTTAAACGACCTGCCGACAAGGTGACGGCTTATAATTTAAGCATTGCGCTTTAAGGCTTCCGGACCGCTCCCATCTCCAAGGAGCGGCCCGGTATTTTTTTATATTTCCAAATAAAAAAAACCTCCGTATCAAAACGGAGGTAATTTTTGTTTTAGGGGAAAATTACTTATTTAACTTAGCTAAGGTCTTTTCTTCAAATCTTGCCTTGTTTACAACGGCTCTCTTGTGAGTGCCTTCGCCTATCTTGTCAACTTCGTCAAAAGCTTCCACCTTGAAGGAGATTATCTTTCCGTTTGAGGAAATGTCGGTAACTTCGGAAATAACCTTTACTTCCATGCCTAAGGGAGTAGCTGCGGCGTGAGTTGTAGCTATTTCGATGCCCACTGTTGTCTTGCCCTCTTCTAATGTGGGAGCAACTAAAGATGCGGAAGCTTCCTCCATAGCGGCGATCATCATGGGAGTTGCAAAAACATTTACAAGACCGCTGCCTACATGGCTTGCCAGAAGGTCCTCTGTAACTTTCTTTGTGAGTTCATATTTCATTCCGATTTTAAGTTCCATTTTTATCTGTCCTTTCGGTAAATAACGTGTGTTTACTTGCAAGAGATATTTTAACATAAATTGTCCGTCCTGCATAGAATCAATTTAGAGAAGAGACAGTATATTGAAAAATAAAAGTGATATCATCCCCGGAAAGCTTAAGAAAAATACCGTCACCAGTGTGAAAAGATTTACCCCTATTTTAAAAAGGGGCAGTATTTTGAAAAATTGCAGACCGAGAAAGAAAATTACAGAAAAAAGCCCCGAAAAAATCAGCCTTTTTAAGCTCCTCTGGGAAAAGGCGAACAGCACCACAACAGAAAATGCCGAAATAAGTACAGCTCTTATGAGAATTTCCATGTTTCCTCCTTTATTTGCATCCTTTGTATTTTTTCAGGAGATAGTCATACTGGGCCTTGAGGGCGATATCCTTGTGAACTGCAAAATCTATCATTTCCGGGCTTTCCGCAAGGTTGAAAACAGCTTCATTCCTCATAAGCTCCTCCTGCACATTTCTCAGGCTTTGGGTTATCTCCTGCTTTTCGGATCGTTCCTTTGTTTCTTTTGAAAATTTAAAAGCCATAGTATTCTCCTTTTAATAAAGTCTATTTTGAAAAGGCACAGCTTATTCTTTATATAGATTTGGAAAATAAGGAAAATTTATGCTGCTGTTTTAAAAAAGTTACAAGTTTAAATTGAATTTTCACTTTTTGCTCTATTATAATAGTATGGAGATGAAAATTAACGGAAGGTTTCGTTAAGGGGGTCAGAATATGGGAAAGAAAGCTCTTGTATTAGGCGGGGGCGGAGCAAAGGGCTCTTACGAGATGGGCACATGGAGTGCTTTCAATGAGCTGGGCAAGGAATGGGACATAGTTACAGGCACGTCCATAGGCTCTTTAAACGGTGCTATGGTGGCAGAGGGGGACTTTCAAAAGGCGGAGTACCTATGGAAAAATATCGACTTTGAAAAGGTCTTTCACGAAAATGAAGAGGACCTTCCCAAGATAGAAAGCACACTGGACATTGTGAGATTTTGCCTTTCCGATGCACTTACAGAGGGAAGCTATGACACAAGGGAGCTGTACGACATAATCAAAAACGGCATAGATGAAGATAAGATAAGAAGCTCGGGCACAAGGCTGGGAATAATGACAGTGGAGGTTCCATCCTTGAAGCCGTGGCCCCTTATGATAGATGATATACCAAAAGGGCTTCTGCCGGATTTCCTTCTGGCATCATCCTCCTGCTTCCCGGTATTTAAGCCATGGAAGATAGGGGATAAGAAGTTCATCGACGGCGGCTATTATGATAATCTCCCTGTAAATCTTGCCATAGATGCAGGAGCTGAGGATATAGTGGCGGTTGACTTGGAAGCTGTGGGCTTCAACAGGACCGCAAAGAACAGGGAATACCCCATCTTAACTATAAAGCCCTACTGGAATCTGGGCTCTCTCTTAGATTTTGAGGAGTCGGGCTACGAGAGAAACAAGGCCCTGGGCTACAATGACGCCATGAAAGCTTACGGCTTTATGGAGGGAATGTTCTTCACCTTTAAAAAGGGCGAGGAAAATATAAATCTGGAAAGGCTTCGAAATCAGCTGGGAAGAGCAGAAAAAACTGTGGAGCAGATGCTGTTAAGACCTGTTTCCAGAGCTGTGCAGACACTGGACACAAAGTCTGTAAACGGCTTTTTGGGTCAGGGCAGCTTCCTGAGAGATCCTGCGGATATGCTCACCAGAACTGCGGAGATGGCAGGCATAGTTTTCCGCCTTTCCCCCACAAAGGTGTATACCTTCCGTGAATTTAACAGAAAGCTTTTAATAGAGTATCTTAAATTCGGCGGCGTGGTGGACGATATAAAGTCTCTGGATATTCAGGTCTCGGGCATACTCTCTGCAATAGGAAAGGCCCTTGACAACAGGACCATCACAACTCTTATGACCGAGGTGCTTTTAAAGGAGAAAAACCTCTCCGAATCCATGTGGACTTTAGCTGAAATAATGCCCCGGGAATTTGCTTCGGCGGTATATATATCTTCTCTTGTAGATTCTATGGGCATAGAGCCCAATTAGATATTGCAATTTGGAAAACTCTGTGATAAAATAAAAAATCAGTTCAAAGGCTTGAAAATCTTAAAAAAGCCCTTGAAACAGGCAAAAAACTGTCTTAAAAATTCAATTTACCTATTGAAATGACGATTTTGCTGTGCTATAATACAGGAGTATGTGAACGCCGCTTTCCAGCGGTGGAGTTTCATATTCAGAATGCAAATGTGAAAAGCTGACAGTCCTCTGCCTATTGAGCATGAATGTCTGACAAAAATAAGGAGGAAAAATCATGGATGCATTAAAGTTAATTTCTAATCCTTGTCTCAAGGAGAACCCCCCCGAGTTCGCTGTTGGTGATACAGTAAGAGTTGGTGTTAACATCAAGGAAGGAAACCGTTCCAGAGTTCAGATGTTCGAAGGAACAGTTATCGCTAAGAAGCACGGCGGTGTTCAGGAAACATTCACAGTAAGAAGAATCGCTCACGGCGTTGGCGTTGAAAGAGTATTCCCCATTCACGCACCTGCAATTGCAAGCGTTGAAGTTATCAGAAAGGGCTCCGTTCGCCGCAGCAAGCTCTACTACCTCAGAGACCGTGTTGGTAAGGCCGCTAAGGTTAAGGAAGCAAAGAGATAAGAAAAGAATTCTTAAAGGGACAGTTTTGTCCCTTTTTGCTTTTATGACGAAAATTTAAAGGTAAGAGTGGTGAAAAGGTTGTTCGGCAAGAAAAAAGAGGACGAGCTTCTTAATAATGAGGAAGCTTTAGACGAAATTTCTTCCTCCGAGGAAGTTCTCAGTGAGGAAGATGCGAAGAAGGAAAGAGATGCTTCTATATACAGCTGGGTGGAGACCTTTGTGATGGTCCCCGTCATAGTTATGATAATATTTGCCTTTTTCTTTAAGACCTCGGTGGTTTCCGGCTCTTCTATGTATGATACTCTTGAGGAAGGGGACATGATGCTGATCTCCAACCTTTTCTACGAGCCTGAGTACGGAGACATCGTTGTGCTCACACAGCCCTCATACAGCACTACCGACCCTCTGGTCAAGAGGGTAATTGCCACAGAGGGACAGACGGTGGATATAGACTTCGCACGAGGCGTTGTGATCGTAGACGGTGAGGAATTATCTGAACCCTACACCTATACCCCCACAAACAATCAGTATGATGTGGAATTTCCCATAACAGTCAAGGAAGGTCACATCTTTGTTTTAGGAGATAACCGAAACGGTTCCTACGATTCCAGAGGCGCTTCTATCGGTCAGATAGATAAGCGCATGGTCATGGGAAAGGCTTATTTGAGAATAATGCCCTTTGAAAAGTTCGGCTCTCTTAAATTTGAGAGGTAAAAAATGGCGCAGAAGGATAATATAATTCAGTGGTTCCCCGGACATATGGCCAAAACCAGAAGGCTTATGCGTGAAAGCCTGCCTCTGGTGGACGCCGTAGTGGAGATAAGAGACGCAAGGATCCCTTATTCTTCAAGAAACCCTGAGATAGCTAAAATAGTGGGCCCCAAGCCCAGAATCATTCTTTTGAACAAGGCTGATTTTGCAGATAAGAAGGTAACAGATAACTGGGTGCTTTTCTTTAAAGAAAGAAACCTCAAGGCTATCCCTGTTGACTGCAGAAACGGCAGAGGCCTGAAGGAAGTTACTCCCGCAGTAAGGGAAGCTTGCTCCGACCTCATCGAGAGACTCAGAAGAAAGAACGTAGTGAGACCCTTAAGAATTATGGTTGTGGGAATTCCTAATGTAGGAAAGTCCTCATTTATCAACCGTATGGCGGGCGGACGAAAGGCTAAGGTCGAGGATAGACCCGGCGTTACTGTGAGACAGCAGTGGATAAAGCTTGCTGACGGCAGTGAGCTTTTGGATATGCCCGGTGTTTTATGGCCTAAGTTTGAAGACAACATCGTGGGCAAGAACCTTGCTTTCACAGGAGCTGTCAAGGATCAGGTCATGGATATCGAAGATTTAGGCTGTTCTTTATGCGAAGTTCTCAATAACAACTACTTTGAAAACTTCTCCAAAAGATACGGCATTACGAAAGAAGAAGCAGAGGGAAAGACCTCCTTTGAACTTCTTTCACTTGTAGCAGAAAAGAGAAAGATGCTTATGGGCGGCGGTGTTCCCGATACTCTCAGAGCTGCACAGACAGTTTTGGACGAGTTCAGAAGCGGCACCTTAGGCAAGATATCTCTGGAAGTTCCGAGGCTTAAGAATGACAAAAGATAACAGTCTTTTCTTATACGACGAAAGCTTAAAGACTTCTCCCGGATTTCTCCTTTGCGGAGTTGACGAAGCAGGCCGTGGACCTCTGGCAGGTCCTGTTGTGGCTGCTGCCGTTATTTTAAATGAAGGCTTCTGCACAGATGCCATCAACGACTCCAAGAAGCTTTCGGAGAAGAAGAGGGAGGAGCTTTTTCCTGTTATAAAGGAAAATTCCACCTACGGAATAGGCATAGCGACGGAACAAGAAATAGACGAACTGAATATTTTAAAGGCAACCTTCCTTGCCATGAAGAGGGCAGTCGAAAATATGGGCAAGACACCTGATCTTATCCTTATAGACGGCAACAAAGTTCCTCCCATGGAAGGCAATCTGGAAGCTTTAGTAAAAGGAGACGCCAAAAGCGCCTCTATTGCCGCAGCATCCATACTTGCCAAGGTGACAAGGGACCACATGATGCTGGAACTGGACGAAAAGTATCCCATGTATAACTTCAAAAAGCACAAGGGCTACCCCACAAAGGAACACTACGAGCTTTTGAAGGAATACGGCATGAGCCCCTGCCACAGAAAGAGCTTTTTCAAAAAGCACAAGATATAGCTTACTATGGAAAGTAAAAATTTCAGAGGGAAGCTGGGGGAGGACTTCGTGGCCTCCTATCTTGAGGGCAAGGGCGTAAAGCTTCTTGCAAGAAACTTCCGCACACGACAGGGCGAAGTTGATATCATCACAGAGGAAAAGGGAGCTGTTCACTTTATAGAGGTGAAAACAAGGCTTTCCGATTCTCTTGCCGAACCCTGCGAATTTGTGGATGTGAGAAAGCAGAAGAGAATAATTCTGGCGTCGCTGGAATTTCTTCAGAGCTTCGACGAGGAAAAAGAGGTCTCCTTCGATGTGTACGAAGTGGTGTGCAGAAGAAACTCGGATTTCAGCGTGGAAAAGCTTAAGATACACAGGAATGCCTTTATAGTGAACGAAGAAAACAGCAAAGGTCTTAATTTATATTAGAAGGAGTTTTGCCGTGGCAGTCTATGTAATGGGAGATTTGCATTTGTCCGTGGGAGTCAATAAAAAGATGGACGTCTTTAAGGGCTGGGAAAATTATCAGGAGAGGATCGTCACAAACTGGAACGAAATGATCACAGATGACGATACCGTTATTCTTCTGGGGGATTCCTCATGGGGTATGAACCTCAAGGAAGCTCTCCCCGATTTCAGGCTCATAGATTCACTCCCCGGTAAGAAGTATTTTGTAAAAGGAAACCACGATTACTGGTGGGAAAGCCTCTCAAAGATGAGGACCTTTTTCAATGACAACGGCATAAAAACTTTAGATTTTATTCATAATAACAGCATCATAGCTGAGGGCATGGCCATCTGCGCTACCCGAGGCTGGATGATGGAGGACGGAGAAAAGAGCAACGCAAAGCTAATTTCCCGTGAAGAAGGCAGACTCAGAATGTCTCTGGAAAGTGCAAAGGACTTTGACGGAGAGAAGATAGCATTTCTTCATTATCCCCCTGTTTTCATGGGAAAAGAGACGGGAAACATGCTCTCTATAATGAAGGAATACGGCGTCAAAAGGTGCTATTACGGCCATTTGCACGGAAAAAGCCACCGATTTGCAACGGTGGGAGAATATAAAAATATAGATTTTCATCTGGTATCGGCAGATTTTCTCAAATTTAAGCCGGTTTTATTGTAAATTTAACAGAAACCTTAAAAATAGGTATAGCATTTGGAAATAACTTATGCTATACTACTTTGATGTAAACGTAAGCAAAACAGGAGGAATAAATTTATGACATTGGTATCATCTAAGGTTATTGAAACCAATCGCAGCGAAATCATAGTTGAAGTTAAGGGTGAGGAATGGGTAAAGGCAGTTGACGCTTCCTTTAAGAAGAACTCCAAGCAGATCTCTCTCCCCGGCTTTAGAAAGGGCAAGGCTCCCAGAGCTATGATCGAAAGAGCATATGGCAAGGGCGTATTTTACGATGATGCCATCAATGACCTCTTCGGCGAAAACTATGAAGCAGCAGTAAGAGAAGCAGGCTTAAAGCCCGTTGATCAGCCTGAAGTAGAAGTTACAGACGTTAACGAGGAAGGCTTCACATTTAAGGCAATCGTTACAACAAAGCCTGAAGTTAAGCTCGGCAAATATAAGGGCATCGAGGCAGTTAAGAACTCCGTTGAAGTAACAGACGAAGACTTAGACCGTGAGCTCGAAGACGTTAGACAGAGATACGCAAGAACAGAGACAGTTGAAGGCAGACCCGCACAGAACGGCGATTTAGCTACAATCGACTTTGAAGGCTTTGACAACGGCGTTGCATTTGAAGGCGGCAAGGGCGAGAAGTATCCTCTTCCCTTAGGCTCCAACAGCTTCATCCCCGGATTTGAAGAGCAGGTAGTAGGCCACTTCGCAGGCGATGAATTCGAGATCAACGTAACATTCCCCGAGGACTATCAGGAAAAGAGCCTCGCAGGTCATCCCGTAGTATTCAAGATCAAGCTCCACGAGATCCAGGTTAGAATCCTCCCCGAGTTAGACGATGAATTAGCTAAGGATGCTTCCGAATTCGATACTTTAGACGAGTACAAGGAAAACTTAAAGAAGGAACTTGCTGAGAACAAGGAAAAGGTTGCTAACCAGGACTTTGAAGGCAAGGTAATGGATGAGATCATCGCTAACATGGAAGCAGAAATTCCTGAGTGCATGATTTCCAACAGAATCAAGGATTTAGTACAGGACTTCGCACAGCGTTTAGCTATGCAGGGCTTAAAGTTAGATGACTTCCTCAAGTACACAGGAGAGGACGTAAAGGCATTCTACGAGTCCTTCAGACCCCAGGCTGAAAATCAGGTTAAGAGCCGTTTAGCTATGGAAGCTGTTGCTAAGGCAGAAGGCTTCGTTGCAACAGAAGAAGAAATCGAAGCAGAGTACGAGAGACTCGCTAAGGAATACAAGAACAAGGTAGAGGACATCAAGCTCTACGTTCCCTCTGAAGATTTAGCTGAAGACTTAGGCTGCAAGAGAGCTCTTGACTTCGTAGTTGAGAACGCTAAGGCAGTTAAGGAAAAGAAGACAGCTAAGAAGACAACAAAGAAGGCTGCTAAGAAGGAAGAAACTGAAGAAGCTTCCGAAGAGGCTCCCAAGAAGAGAACAAGAAAGACAGCAGCTAAGAAGGAAGAAAATACTGAGGAATAATTCTTAAAAGACTGTACATATATTTTATGGAGGTGCAGTAATTTATGGCAATGGTTCCAACAGTCATTGAGACTACTAACAGAGGCGAGAGAGCATACGACATTTATTCCCGCCTTTTAAACGACAGAATTATAATGCTTTGCGATGAGGTAAACGATGTCACCGCAGGATTGGTTGTGGCACAGCTTCTCTTCTTAGAGAGCCAGGATCCCGATAAGGATATCTTCCTTTACATCAATTCCCCCGGCGGCTCTGTTACCGCAGGCATGGCAATTTACGACACAATGAACTACATCAAGTGCGATGTATCTACTATCTGCGTAGGTATGGCAGCTTCTATGGGAGCTTTCCTTCTCTCCGCAGGCGCAAAGGGCAAGAGAATGGCTCTGCCCAATGCAACAGTTATGATCCATCAGCCCTTGGGCGGTGCTCAGGGACAGGCAACAGATATCAAGATCCATGCTGAGTGGATATTGAATATCAAGAGCCGACTCAATAAACTCCTTTCTGAGCACACAGGTCAGCCTCTCGAAGTAATTGAGAGAGATACTGAAAGAGATAACTTCATGTCCGCAGAGGACGCATGCAAGTACGGCCTCATCGACAAGGTTATTTCCAAAAGATAAGCATTAAGGAGATTCTATGGCACGAGACGATTCCAGGATGTCACGCTGCTCCTTTTGCGGTAAGACTCAGGACATGGTTGAACGCATGATCGCCGGTCCCGGAGTCTGCATCTGCAACGAGTGTATCGAGCTTTGCAATTCCATCTTAGAAGAGGAAGCAGAGCCCTCGGAAAGACCTCACAAGGAGGAAACTAACGAGGAGCCGCAGGTTCTTTTAAAGCCCTCGGAAATAAAGAAGAAGCTTGACGAATATGTGATCGGTCAGGACGGCGCCAAGATGGCACTTTCCGTAGCCGTTTACAATCATTACAAGAGAATATTTTTTAATACCGATACCGATGTGGAGCTTCAGAAGAGTAACATCATTCTCTTAGGACCCACAGGCGTGGGCAAGACTTTACTTGCTCAGACTTTGGCAAAAATGCTGGGAGTTCCCTTCGCTATTGCCGATGCCACAACTCTTACCGAGGCCGGCTATGTGGGCGAGGACGTAGAGAATATACTTCTCAAGCTTATTCAGGCTGCCGATTTCGACATTGAAAAAGCTCAGAGAGGCATCATCTACATCGACGAGATCGATAAGATCGCAAGAAAGAGCGAGAACCCTTCCATCACAAGGGACGTTTCAGGCGAAGGTGTTCAGCAGGCACTTTTAAAGATTCTTGAAGGCACAGTTGCAAATGTTCCCCCAAACGGAGGAAGAAAGCATCCCCAGCAGGAATTTATCCCTGTTGATACCACAAATATCCTCTTTATCTGCGCCGGTGCATTTGACGGCATCGACAGGATAATCGAGAAGAGACTTACAGATAAGACTATGGGCTTCGGAGCCCCCATCCGTTCCAAGAAGGAAGAAAACGAGATAACCCAGAAGGTTATTTCTCACGACCTCGTCAAGTACGGTCTCATCCCCGAGTTGGTCGGCAGAATGCCTGTCATCACAACTTTGGAGGATCTTGACCGTGAAGCTCTGGTCCGCATCCTCAAGGAACCCAAGAATGCTATGATAAAGCAGTATCAGAAGCTGTTCTCTTTGGACGGCGTAGAGCTTGAATTTACCGATTCAGCTTTAAATGAAATTGCAGACATGGCGGTAGAAAAGAAAACAGGCGCAAGAGGCTTAAGAGGAATCTTAGAAAATACCCTCAAGGACGCAATGTTTTCCGTTCCTTCCGATTACAGCATCACAAAGGTGGTAATCACCCCCGACACTGTAAGAGGAAAGGAGCCCGAGTACATCCGTGAAGGCGAAAGATCCGTAAAGGAGCTTATGATGCCTGCAACCGATGGAAAGAAAAAGGGCAGAAGAGCTTAAGTTATAAATTAAAGAGTTTTAGGAAAGTTTTCCCTGAAATATGGGAAAACTTTTTTAAACTAAAAATAAAATCGCATCCGGGGGCCGTTTTACCCCTGTGATGCAGTAATAAACACCTGTTGATTTTTTTAAAAGCATTAGGTATAATTATTTTTACAATCGCAATTTTTAGGAGGTGTCACCATGCCGAACGAAGTTATAAAACAGGAGAATCCCACATTCCCTATGGTCGCAATGCGAGGAATCGTACTGTTTCCGAAAATGGTGCTGCATTTTGATATAGGAAGAGAAAAGTCCATAGCGGCTTTGGAATATGCTACCGATCATGACAGAAAGCTTTTCCTCACTGCACAGAAGGATATTCAGGAAGAAGATCCCGTTATCGACGACATCTATAATGTAGGTGTAGTTGCAGAGATAAAGCAGGTAATCAAGATCCCCGGAGCAGGCTTGAGAGTTATGGTAGAGGGACTTTACAGAGCAAAAATGGTGAACCTTGTTGACCATGACCCCTGCTTTGTAGCAGAAGTTAAGAAGTTCCCTACAAAGAGACTCTCCAAGTCCGACAAGGAAGTTGCCGACGCTATGATGAGGACCGTAAAGGACCTCTTTAAGAAATACTCCGACCTTTCTCCCAAAATGCCCAAGGAGATCATGCTGGGCGTTATGCTTTCAGAAAACCCCGCAGTTATTTCCGAATTTATCGCAGGCAATTCCGCTTTAGAGGTGGAGGATAAGCAGAAGATACTGGAAGAATCCTCTGTTTTAGGCAGACTTCAGCTTATTGCCGATATACTTGAAAAAGAAAATGAAATTCTGGCCATCGAGAGAGACTTTTACAACAAGGTAAAGGACAGGATGGACAACAACCAGAAGGAATACTACCTTCGTGAGCAGATGAAGGTGATTTCCGAAGAGCTTGGTGAAAGCGAAGATTTTGACGCAGAAGCCAACGAATACTTAGATAAGATAGCTAATATGAACCTTCCTATTGAAGCTGCCGAAAAGCTTACAAAGGAATGCAACAAGCTTCTTAAAATGCCTCCTATGAGTCAGGAAGCAGCAGTCATCAGAAATTATCTGGATGAGTGCCTCGCTCTTCCCTGGAACAAGGAAAATGAAATCAAATCCGATCTCAAAGCTGCACAGAAGATACTGGACAGAGATCACTGCGGCCTTGATAAGATAAAGGAAAGGATCATAGAATCCATAGCTGTAAAGAAGCTGGCTCCCGATTTAAGAGGTCAGATACTTTGCTTTGTAGGACCTCCCGGAGTGGGAAAGACCTCCGTTGCCAAGTCCATCGCAGAAGCTACCGGAAGAGAATATGTGAGAATTTCTCTGGGCGGCGTCAGGGACGAAGCTGATATCAGAGGTCACAGAAAGACCTATGTAGGCTCCATGCCCGGAAGAATCATGGATGCTATGAAGAGGGCAAAATCCAAGAACCCCCTCATGCTTCTGGATGAAATAGATAAGTTGGGAGCAGACTACAAGGGCGATCCCTCCTCTGCACTTTTAGAGGTTTTGGACCCCGAGCAGAACTTCTCCTTCAGAGACCATTATATTGAGCTTCCCTTTGACCTTTCAAAGGTGCTTTTCATCGCAACTGCCAACGATCCCGACACAATTCCCGGACCCCTTTACGACAGAATGGAGATCATCAATTTAGACTCCTACACCAGAAACGAAAAGGTGGCCATCGCAAAGGAACATCTTATTCCTAAGCAGAGGAAGAAGCACGGACTTACAGGCAACAATGTAAGGATCACCGATGAAGCTGTCATTGAAGTTATAGATTATTACACAAGAGAAGCCGGAGTCAGAAAGTTAGAACAGCTTATTGCAAAGCTTATGCGAAAAGCTGCTGTAAAGATAGTTTCCGGCGAAAAGGGCAGGATCACCGTAGGTGAAGAGAATATCGAAGAATTTTTAGGACCCAGAAAGGTAAAGCCCGACTCTATTTTCCCCGACGATAAGGTGGGAGTAGCTAACGGCCTTGCATGGACTTCTGTGGGCGGCGAAATGCTTCAGATAGAGGTGGCAGTTTTACCCGGAACAGGAAAGCTGGAGCTTACCGGCAACTTAGGCGATGTTATGAAGGAATCTGCACAGACAGCAGTGAGCCTCATCCGCTCAAGAGCTGAATTATACGGCATCGAAAGCGACTTCTACAAGACAAAGGATATCCATATCCATGTCCCCGAGGGCGCAGTTCCCAAGGACGGTCCCTCTGCGGGCATCACCATCACAACAGCTATCCTCTCCGCACTTACAGGAATTCCCATAAGACGTGATATCGCCATGACAGGTGAGATCACACTTACAGGCAGAGTGCTTCCCATCGGCGGCTTAAAGGAAAAGACCATGGCCGCATACAGATTCGGAGTTAAGAAGGTAATTATCCCCTTTGATAATAAGTCCGACTTAAACGAGATCGACAAGGAAGTAAAGGAAAACTTAGAATTTGTAACAGCAGATTCCATAGAAACTGTTTTGGAAACTGCGCTTTTATATGCTCCCAATAAGAAAGAAGCCGAAAAGACAGAAAATGTCCCCGTCCCCTGCAAGGAAAACGTAAAAGCTTCCTACAAGGTGAGCTGTTAGGAGTAAAAAATGAACACCAACTTAGTAAAATTTGAGGCATCCTACGGACTTATGTCACAGCTTCCCCAGCCTGTGGGCGACGAGATCGCCTTTGTAGGCCGAAGCAACGTGGGCAAATCCTCACTTATCAATAAGATAATGGGAAGAAAGTCTCTTGCGAGAGTTTCAGGCGTTCCCGGAAAGACTGCAACCATCAACTTCTACCGTCTGGGCGATGTTAGATTTGCAGACCTTCCCGGCTACGGCTACGCCAAGGTGGGCAAGGAGGAGAAGAGAAGATTTTCCTCCCTCATCAACGGCTATTTTGCCTGCGACAGACCCCTTCTTCTCACCTTTGTTCTCATGGATATAAGACATGAGCCCTCTCAGGACGACAAGCAGATGGTGGATTTTCTCATCGAGAACGAGCTTCCCTTTGTAGTCATCCTCACAAAGGCCGACAAGTTAAGCACAAATAAAATCAAGGAAATGCAGAAGGTAATCACCAAGAGCCTCAACTGCGACGAAAATTTAACAACGATTCCTTTCTCATCTATGACAGGTCAGGGCGTTAAGGAAGTCTGGGATATAGTGGACGATCTTCTCTCTGACGATGAAAATGACGAAGAGGAAAATGAACAAGAAGAAGAGGCATAATCTGCCTCTTTTTGACAAATTTGTTAGAAAGTATTGATTTTATAATTTAATGTGCTAAAATAAACTTTGGGCGATTGAGTACACTTACTAAATTTTATTTTGGAGGAATTTAATATGAATCCACACATTAAAGACAATGATATCGACATCTTACTTTCTGCAGTTTTAAAGATAGAAACCTGGGAAGAATGCTCCGATTTCTTTGAGGATCTTTGCACAGTGCAGGAGTTAAAGGCTCTTTCTCAGAGAATAAGAGTTGCGTCTATGCTTATGAACGGCAAGGTTTACAGTGATATTGTGGCCGCAACAGGTGCTTCCACAGCAACTATCAGCCGTGTAAACCGTTCACTTAATTACGGCACAGACGGATACAAGGTAGTATTGGAGAGACTGGGCAGTGACAGAAAGTTATAATAATTTCTCACAGTTTTATGACCTCTTTACAGATGATGTTGATTACAAGGGCTACGCCGAGTTTTTCAATAACATCTTGCAGGAACACAAGGGAAAAGACTCGATCCTTCTGGATCTTGCTTGCGGAACCGGAACTCTTTCGGTTCTCTTTTCTTCCATGGGATATGATGTCATAGCTGTGGATTCTTCTACCACCATGCTCTACGAGGGGCTTAAAAAGGCGAGAGAAGCAGGGGAGGATATCCTCTTTTTGAATCAGGATATGCGTGAGATAGACCTTTACGGAACTATCAACTGCTGTGTATGCACACTGGATTCCCTCAACCACCTGGAAAGCATGGACGATGTGAGAAAGACCTTCGGAAGGGTGTCCCTCTTTATGGAAAAGGGCGGAGCTTTCATTTTCGATGTAAATACCCCCTACAAGCACAAAAAGGTGCTGGCGGATAACAGCTTCATCTTCGAGAAGAAGGATGTTTTCTGCTGCTGGAGGAACAACACCGAAGGGCTCAAGACAGATATTTCCCTTGATTTCTTCAAAGAAAACGAGGACGGTACATACGACAGGTATACAGATGAATTTACCGAGACAGGCTTCGATATAGAGGATATAAAGAAGGCCCTTGCAGAGAATAAATTCAAGATACTGGATATCTATGACGAAAAATTCAGAAAAACAAGCACATACGACAGCGAACGACTTATTTTCGCTGTGGAAAAGGAGTAACGCTTTTTGGGAAAGCTCATTAGAATAATCACAACAGACGGAGCTGTCTTGGCTTCTTCTGTTAATTCAACAGATATAGTTTCCGAAATCGAAAGAATACACAAGACAAGTGCAGTTATCACAGCAGGCTTAGGACGCCTTGCAACAGGAGCTGTGCTCATTTCCTCTATGATGAAGGAAGAGGGCAACTCTGTCACATTGAGAATAGCAGGCGGCGGCCCCGCAGGTGCGCTCTTGGCTGTCTCCGATAAGGATTGCCGTGTAAAGGCTTACCCTCAGAATCCCGTTGTAGAGCTTCCTTTAAATTCCAAGGGAAAGCTTGATGTAGGCGGAGCTGTGGGCACAGACGGACTTCTCTCTGTCATAAGAGATACAGGCAGGGGAGAGCCCCACACAGGCTATTGCAATATAGTTTCGGGCGAGATCGGCGACGATATCACCTCTTATTTTGCATCCTCCGAACAGATACCCACAGTTTGCGCTCTGGGTGTGCTTGTTAACCCCGATCTTACCTGCAAGGCTGCCGGCGGCATCTTCATCCAGCTTCTTCCCGGAGCTGACGATGCTACTATTGACAAGCTTGAAAAGAACCTTTCCGAAATGAGAAGCGTATCCTCTATGGTGGATATGGGGCTCACTCCTATTGAGATGCTGAAAGAAGCTCTCAAGGGCTTTGAGATAGAAGTTATAGACGAGATAGATGCAAAGTATCAGTGCGACTGCTCCGAGGAGAGAGTTGAAAGAGCTCTCATATCCCTCAGTGCAGAGGAGCTGGACAAGATGATCGAGGAAGAGGAACAAATCTCGGTACAATGCCATTTTTGCAATAAGTCATACACCTTCTCAAAAGAAAAATTAATTTTATTGAAAAAAATGCAAAAAAGGGATTGACTTTTGTCAGCCGTTGATGTATTATAATAAACGTCGTCGGGAGACAGTGAGACACGAAAGTGCTCATGGGAGTTTAGCTCAGCTGGGAGAGCATCTGCCTTACAAGCAGAGGGTCACAGGTTCGAGCCCTGTAACTCCCACCATAATCGCTTTAGATTTCGAGATTCATGGCCAAGTAGTTCAGTTGGTTAGAACGCCAGCCTGTCACGCTGGAGGTCGTGGGTTCGAGCCCCATCTTGGTCGCCAAATTTGCCTTTGTAGCTCAGTCGGTAGAGCAGAGGATTGAAAATCCTCGTGTCGTTGGTTCGATTCCGACCGAAGGCACCAGATACCGTTTCAAACGGTATCAATATGCGGGTTTAGCTCATCTGGTAGAGCGCCACCTTGCCAAGGTGGAGGTAGC